>Ga0265293_10002928_pt1 | contig 32829 bp, 18 predicted proteins | sample Munlanlewell138R_FD_192505 | JGI IMG/M metagenome (GOLD analysis project Ga0265293, IMG submission 192505) | Leachate microbial communities from a municipal landfill in Southern Ontario, Canada - Leachate well 138R | ecosystem: Engineered > Solid waste > Landfill > Unclassified | place: Canada... | reverse complement strand
GCCTCTGGAGCATCACATCAAACGATAGTAGGTACGCCGAGGTCGGATGCGTTGAACGAGGAAGCAAACATTAACTTTTATAATGTTTTTATAGAGTTTTATAAGTTTTGTATAACGGTTCTATATAGTTTAACAGGATGGGGTGCTAATGATTAATAAATACCGATTAAGATTTATTGTGAACATTATTATAATCGTTATAGTTCTTGTTTTTACCATACCTAGCTTAGCATACGCAGCAAGGGGAGACTTAGGATATGAAGGCGGAATTTCTTCTGGAAGTATTAGTGGAGCTTCTGATTTGGAATATCAAGAATTGTGTTTTTTGAGCGGAAAACCATTTATATTTATAGGTGAGTTGAAAATAAGAACCATAAGCAGACAGGGTTCAGTCAAAAGCACATATACTTACAATTTGGAGAATGCAAGTTTGGATGCCTCACTAAAGCGGACTGTAATTTATGAAACTATAGTAACTGAAAAGGGTAACGGGCAGACAATAGAGAATACAATCGTGATAGGAAATCCATCAGAGGTTATCAGAATTGGTAACAAGGTATATACCTTAAGAAAGTATGAGATGTCAAAATCAGATGTAATAGATAAAAAGCCAGCAATAAGTTATGTGGCGGGTAATTTGTGGGGAAAAAAGACATATAGGGTTGGTAATCTGAATAATGAAGGGAATGTAACAGTTGAGTCAATCGGTGAGATTTATGGGTATGACCAAATTTGGAGTGCTGCTGAGTCAGGCACAATTAATTATACCATACAAAGCGAAGAGGTAAAAGACGGAGAGGTTGACAGCTGGGGCGGTACCGGAAAAGTAACATTTTCCCAAACAACAACTAAGCTAATGAAATATATTGTTAATGAGCCTGATCAAATAAGCTTTGACGGAGGGTATATCGAGGAGAGACATAGCAACAGCATACTAGAGTATGAACTGAAAATACCTGAATTTGATTCGTTTGGGGCTTCCACCGACCGTATCATATCATTAAAAGATACTTTGAAAATGGAAAGTTTTCCAGTTCAGGAAAGATTACCTGTACCGCAATTGAATCATCTAAGAGGGCATTGGGCAGAAAATGATATAAAAACGTTATTTAGTCTGGAAATAATAAGAGATGAACCGACACGATTTAATCCTTCACAGTTTATAAATCGCCAGGAGTTTACTGCAGCTGTGGTTAATGCAACAAGAGAGGCAGTAGAGGAAGAGACTGTAAAGACGGGCATATTCTCGCGGTTTTCTAAAAAGGAAGAAGAAGAGGTAGAATCACCATTTGTTGATGTTTCACCTGAAAATCCAAACTTTAAGGACATAAGCTATGCTTATGAGAGCGGAATTATAAACGGAAAAGAATCTGGTGTATTTGCTCCTGATGATTATGTAATGGTAGCAGATGCAATTACTATATTTATTCGTGCTATAGGTCTTGAACGGCTTGCACCAAACCCAGGTGCTGTTACAGCATTCAAGGATAATGACAGCATCCCATCATATGCAAGAGATGCTATTTATGCAGCTCAAAGAATAGGCTTGGTCAAGGGTGATGACAAAGGTTATGTAAATGCAAATGAATATCTTACAAAGGATAGGGCAGCAGCCCTATTAAACAGATTTATAGATTACATGCGTACCGGAATACAAAAGGATTACCGAGAAAGAATGTTCAACTATTAGCATTTTTATATTCCGCTCTTGCAAATGAAGCGAAGTTTCCGTTATTGCACAGTTATATCTCAAGTTACATAGGGTCTGAATAGACACATTCATTCTGCTACCCTCATATCATTTTCATATAATCTCCTTTCGGTGTGATTATTTTTGTGATAGAATGTCAATGGATAATTAAACTGTACATACTGTTTGTTTGCAGCAGAATTTACTTGTTAAGTGAGGAGATTTAATTTGAAAAGAAATGCGTTTATTAGAACACTTCTGTCACTTCTTATGATTCTAATGATATTCTTATCACCGGCTGGTGCATTTGCCGAGGTGGCGTCTTCAATAGTTTCACAGGATGCTACTATAGAATATCTTAAGAGTATACTTGATTGGATTGAGGACAAATATAATGGTGAAGTAGATCTGGAGCAACTCATTGAGGGTGCGCTATCTGGAATGTTTGAAAAAATGGACGATTATACGGTTTTTTACACCCCTGAAGAGGCGGATACGTTTTTGCAGGATGTGCAGGGCAACTATGAAGGAATAGGTATAATGATGTCTATAAGAGATGGGTATATTACTGTTGTAAAGGTGTTTTCTGACTCACCTGCACAAAGAGCTGGACTTGTAATTGGAGACAGGATTGTAACCGTAGGAGATAGAAGTGTTTTTGGATCATCTTTGGATATCGCTGCTGCGCTTATAAAGGGTGAAGCTGGGACAAAAGTAGAGCTTGGCATTATAAAAAATGGACAATCAAATACGATAAGTATTGAAGTTGAAAGAGCAAGTGTAAAGTATAATCCGGTTAACTATGAAATAAGAGGAGAAATTGGGTATATCCAATTGGATATGTTTAACAGCAATACATATGAGTTTGTAGATAAGGCATTGGGGGAAATGGATGCAAAAGGTATTGACAAAATTATAATGGATCTTCGTGGGAATCCGGGAGGCACAGTCGATCAGGCTGTTATGGTTGCTCAAAGGTTTGTACCCGAAGGATCTATTACAAAGCTGGCTTTCAAATCAAATAGCATGCCTGATATTGAATATGTATCAGAGCTTAAGGAGCTAAAATATGAGCTAGTAATTCTGGTTAATAGTATGACTGCAAGTGCTTCTGAAATCCTTGCAGGCGCAGTGCAGGATACCGAGTCAGGTATAGTGATCGGAACGAAAACTTTTGGTAAATCCAAGGTCCAAAATATTCTTCCAATACTGGCTCCTTCAGCTTATGAAAAGTATGAAGAGCAACTGGGTGAAAAGATTATTGATGCATACGATCTTATCAGAAATCATGGGATAGTACCCCGGGATGAAGAAGTCGTAGGGTGGACTAAAATAACAACAGGGGAATATCTTACACCTCTTGGGCGTGTAATTGACGGAGTAGGAATAATTCCGGATATAAAGGTTGAGGATCCTATTCTTGTTATGGATATTAGTATTTCAAGTGTGCAAGAGCTGCAAAAGACAGTCAAGCCAGAGCTTGGTAGTGAAGGAATTGATGTGCTTAACGCAGAAAAAATTCTACGCCTTTTAGGTTTTACAATAGATGCGCCGGATATGATATTGGATGATAAAACATTTGAAGCTATAGCTAAATATCAGGAAAAGCGCGGACTTTATCCTTATGGTGTTTTAGATTTCACAACTCAACAAAAGCTTAATGAAGATCTTGAGGAGCTGATGCGTACTATTGACAAACAATATGGAAAGGCTGTAGAGTATTTAAGCAATTTGTGAATACTACTTATGATTAATCCAAAATAAAAAGATATAGTGTAGTAAGATAAATCTAATTGTTCTTTATGCTACACTATATCTTTTAAAATTATTCTATTGATATTTCTCATTCAGTATAAATTTATACAATGATGTTAATACTTATAATGTGATTTTCAATTGTCAATAACAGGGGGAAAACATTATGAGTAAAAAAATATCATTATTTAAGGCATCAGCTAACAAAAAATACTATGCAGCGCTAAAAATAATTGCTGTAATTACATTTGCTGTTACAATAGCGGTTTGCACATTTATGACAACTTATTCCAAAGAAGTTGATAGCGGTCTTTCTGATAATATTATCAGGCTGCATGTAATTGCTAATAGCGATTCGCCAGAAGACCAAGAGTTAAAAAGACAAGTAAGGGATGTTATAATTGATGAAGTGAAAGTAATGCTTGATGGTTCAAAGAATATTGATGAGACTCAACATATTATAAGCAACAAACTGGATGTCATCAAGAGCATTGCGCAAAGCGAGATAAAAAGCAGAGGGAAAGATTATGAAGCTCATATAATGTTAGGTAATTTTCCCTTCCCCACAAAAATGTATGGAGATATTACATTGCCGGCTGGGAATTATAAGGCATTGAGGGTTGTAATTGGTAATGGTGAAGGAGAGAATTGGTGGTGTGTACTTTTTCCGCCACTTTGTTTTGTAGACGCTACCCATGGAACAATACCAGATTCGCTTAAGCAGGATCTAAAGGATGTACTTTCTGAGGAGGACTATAAAATAATCACCTCAAATGATCCCGATGAAGATATACCCATTAAAATAAAGTTTAAAATAGTGGAAATTTTTCAGAATTCTAAATCTAAAGTGTTGACCAGAATAAGTAGAATGTTTAATTGAACAAGATATAGGATTGAAGGACTTCACTTGCAATCCCCTTGTCTAGGAAAGTATACTTTCTTAGACAAGGGGATTGCATAGGGGAAGCCCCTCACCAAATCAATCAGACCAGCCAACCAGCCAACCAAAAATGTTCTCTTAAGTCTCTGATCACGAAATAGACACATAACACTAATAACATATATTTGAGATACTTCTTACAGTTATTGCATATATTTATTATTGTGATATACTTTAGTGTACATGAATTGAACATCTTAAGCATTTGTATTCATGTACTATAGTGACTCCCTAGGTAATAATCACATAAATAGTATAAAAAATTTTTAGGAGCTGATTAAATTGCCTTTATCCTTCGAATACGATTTATGGAGTATGCTGATTGTACCTGTATTGCGATTGGTTATCGCATGTTTTTTGGGGGGTATAATTGGTTATGAGAGAGAAAGTACCAACCGACCAGCTGGTTTTAGAACTCATATACTGGTATGTGTCGGGTCTGCTTTGGTCATGCTTACGTCCGAGTTTATGCTTAATAAATTTATGGTAACAGACCCAGCTAGACTTGGTGCGCAGGTTATAAGCGGTATAGGTTTTCTGGGTGCGGGGACAATAATAAGAAACAAGTATAATGTAAAGGGTTTGACTACTGCCGCAAGTTTATGGGCAGTTGCCTGTGTAGGCCTGGCAATAGGAATAGGTTTTTATGAAGGTGCAATTGCAGCGACGCTTTTAATTTATACAACCCTAATTGTTCTTAAAAAACTTGAGAAAAGAATTACAATTAAAAGAGGCAAAAGTGTTATAATGGTTAAAGGAGAGGACAGACCCGGGCAGATTGGCGACATAGGCAAGGTGTTTGGAGATCATGATGTGTCAATACAAAATATTGATATGGTTTATGAGGAAGAAGAGAAGGTAGTTATTAAATTTGCTGTAAAGCTACCTAAAAATATAGATACTAAAGATCTGTTTAATGACTTAAAAAAGATTAACGGAGTTGTAAAAGTTTCTGATAATAACATATAATGATAAATACTTAAAAAGTATATTAGTTGAACTTCACATACAATATATAGTGTCTGAACGATTTAATCGACAGTATATATTATTGTATGCGAAGGTGCGTTCAGCTTACTTTTTCATGAATAATCATATAATGATAAATTCCCAACAGTAAGATGTGAGGTGTTAGCTCAACTAGCTACTTGGAAATTAATCGTATAGTACATATAATTTTTATTATTACGTTTAGCTAGATTTAACCTAGGTGGAACGTTTATATAAACACAAAGGATGATACCAATTGAATTTAATTGACCAAAAGAGAACTCCGCTTTTTGATGCGGTAAAAAAATATGTTGAAAGTGAAGTTATACCTTTTCATGTTCCGGGACATAAGCAGGGAAAGGGTATTGGAGAACTTAGAGAGTATGTCGGGGAACGTGTCCTTAAAATGGACTTAAATGGCATGGAGGATCTTGATTATCTCAACAGTCCATCCGGGGTAATAGCTGAGTCCCAAGCACTTATGGCGGCAGCTTATAGCTCAGAGCACGCTTTTTTTCTTGTTAATGGGACAACTGCTGGGGTGCAGGCGATGATAATGAGTGCGTGTAATCCTGGCGACAGTATAATTGTACCCCGTAATGCACACAGATCTGTTATCGGGGGCATTATACTAAGTGGAGCAATGCCCATATATATACAGCCTGAAATTAATACAAGACTTGGTATAGCTATGGGAGTAACTGAAGATAGCGTGAAAAATGCTATTAAAGAAAATCCGCATGCTAAGGCAATATTTGTTATCAACCCGACTTATTATGGGGCTGCTTCAAACTTAAAGTCTATAGTAAGGATTGCGCATAGACACAGCATGGCTCTTCTTGTAGATGAAGCCCATGGAGCTCATATGTCTTTTCATGATGACTTTCCGCTTACTGCGATGGAAGTTGGTGCGGACATGAGTGCTGTAAGCTTGCATAAGACTGCTGGATCCATGACTCAGAGCTCTGTTCTTCTTTTAAGAAGTAATATGATTCCAGCTGACAAGGTCAAGCAGGTATTGAATTTAACCTACACCACAAGTGGCTCGTATGTACTTATGTGCTCACTTGATGTTGCAAGAAAGCAGCTGGCTACCATTGGTATGGATATGCTTGAAAATACGCTTAGCCTTGCCCGGTGGGCAAAGGATGAGATAAACAAAACAGAAGGATTGTATGCTTTTGGAAAAGATCTTATAGGTACTCCAGGTTGTCACGATTTTGATGAAACCAAGCTGGGGATAAATGTACGGGAATTAGGCTTTACTGGGTACCAAATGGAATCCTTGCTGAGGAAGGAATACAATATTCAGATTGAGCTGGCAGATCTTTATAACATCCTTGCCATAATTAGTTTAGGTGATAGTGAGGAAGATCTTCGGGCACTGATTGATGCACTAAGTGATATTGCATCTAAAACTGAAAAAAGAGAAGTAAAATCAGTAAAGGTTATATTGGAAAATCCAAAAATGATTGTATCCCCAAGAGATGCTTTTTACAGCACCAAAAAGCCTGTTTCTCTTGACGAATCGGTTGGAGAAATCGCAGGGGAAATGATTATGTCCTATCCTCCGGGTATTCCGGTTGTTGCAATGGGAGAGAAAATAACAAAGGATATAGTTGACTACATTAAGATGCTGAAATCTGAAAAATGTGAGCTTCAAGGAACTACCGATCCTAATGTTGATTATATTATGGTTTTAGGATATTGATTATAGTCTATTTAAACACTATACTGCTGGTGGAGTGGTGAGAACCCGGGTTGACACACGGGTGGAATATGTTATTATATTAATAAACAGTCGTCAAATCTAGATGCAAAGTAATTATATGTAATACATCCTTCGAAATGTGCCTGAAGCGTTATTTATTTCAAGGGTTTGCATTATAAGAGTTAAATATTGTGCATATAGTTTAGTGTTCTTATAAAAAATAAGATGTTAAAGATTTCCCAAGACTGTTACAAGTGTTTTCTAAATTACTGAATTAAATTTGTTTATTTTTGCAAACTAAAATAAGGAAAGAAAATTATGAGAAAGCACAGAAGTTTTATATTTAATAGAAGCGTTTTATTAAATCTTGTTATTACATACCTTTTTATTATTATGCTAGGTCTTGGCGTGAACAGCTATGTATATAAAAGTTCCTTAGACATGCTGGAAAATGAAATAAAAAGAGCCAATGATCTGACATTGAATAATATTAAAGGAAGCATGGACTCCCGGCTGCAGGATGTTATTCACTTGGGAACTCAGATATTTATTAATAATGATATCAGATCCCTTGGGTATGTAAAAGAAGATTTTAATCAATTTCATATGGATGTGTTTTATAAGTTATACAACGAATTCCGATCATATAAGATTACCAACTCTTTTGTAGACTATTTTTTTGTTTATTACACGAACTCTGAGGTTGCATTGAGTTCAGAGGGCTTTTTCAATAAAGAGGAGCTTTTCAGAAGAGTTTCAAAAGACTCTGCTATTTATTATGAGGATCTTTATGAGCTTTTGTCCCAATACTATTCAAAAGCATTTTTAACACTGGAACCAGAATCATCTCGCGACTCAGGAGGAAGGAAAATTTACTATATACAGTCTCTGTCCACCATTGGCAGCAGTGAGGCTGATGTCACTATTGTGGTTGTTATTGATGAAATGAAGCTGATTGCTGCGTCAGGTACAGGACCGTGGACAGCTCATGGAGGTGTTGCTGTCTTGGATGGAGATAATAATTTGATGGGCAGCGATGATGTAAAAAATTTTATAGGTTTTAACACTATTGAGCAGCTTGAAGGGGATTCCGGGTTCAAAACGTATAGAATAAAAGAAGATTCTTATGTACTAAGCTATATTACATCCCAAATAACAAACTGGAAATATGTATCCATTGTGCCTACATCCGTTTTTATGGAGAAATCAAACAATATACGAAGAATTATCTCTATTAGCGTTCTTTTTTGTCTCCTGACAGGCGTTACCTCAGCTTTTTATTTTGCTTATAAAAACTCTAATCCTATTAAGAAGGTTGCTAAGACTCTATCAAATATAAAATTAAAGTACAATAGGAGTAATCTGCAACTTGTGAACAATAGGCAAAATGAAATTCATTATATTGACAGAATGGTATCTGCAATACTTGAGGAGAAAAATGTTCTTCATAATAAGATAAAAGAAAAGAACCTAGATCTTCGGGAACGATTTATTGAGCGAATGCTAAAAGGAAAGCTGGATTCATTTGATGACATAGAGGAGCAATGTATGCAGTATGATATACGGTTTAATTCGGACTGCTTTGTGGTATTGCTGACAAGGTTTGATGAATATGATGAATATTTAGATGATGAAGATAATCCTGAAAAAAATTACAATATGAGTTATCTTATTATTAAAAATGCAATTGAAGAACACATTAATGAAAATACATGTTATGTGCTAGAAGTGGATAACTATCAAGTATGCCTTATAAACACTGAAAATTACAATGGGGAAATAATTAATACCTTGATTTCAACACTAGACGCCACCAGAGAACATATTAGGGACCATTTTTGCTTAGATTTTACCACAGCTATAAGTAAAGTGGAAATGGGAGTTTGTAATATTTTTAAAGCCTATGCGCAGGCGCAAGAAGCAATGGAGTATAGCGTTATTACGGGAAATGGAAAAACAATAAGTTACGATAGCATCACAACAACTGAGGAGGCATATTATTACCCCCTTGAGGCTGAAAAACAACTGGTAAATTATATAAAAACGGGAGATGTCGAAAATTCTATAAAATCCATTGATAAAATATTTAAGGCTAATAGTGCAAAAATCCAGAACAGCTTTCCTACTCTCGCAATGGTAAAATGTTTGATGTTTGATATGATAGGAACTATCGCTAAGGTTACTCAGGAATTAAAGCTGAATGATAATCCTGAGGTTTTTGGAGGGAACAATCCTTTGGAGTTGTTGTCCAGATGTGGTTCGATACTGGAGATGAAATTGCGGCTGCACCAGGTGGTAGAAACCATATGTGCTTATGTAGAGCAGAACAAAAAAAGCCATAATACCGTACTTAAAGAAGAAATCATTGAATTTATAGATAAACATTATGCTGATACTAATATAACCATACCAATGATAGCAGAAAAGCTTGGTGTGAATCCCGTGTATATGTCTAGCTTTTTTAAAGAACAGTCAGGCTACAGCCTTATTGAATATATGAACCGGGTTCGTTTAGAAAAGGTTAAGAAGTTTATGGAAGACCCCGGTACTACCCTCAGTGTTATTGCTGAGAAAGTAGGATATAACAACGATATTGCACTGATAAGAGCTTTTAAAAAGTATGAAGGAATAACCCCTGGAAGATATAAAGAATATATTAAAGGGAACTAATACTATGATTGTTCCTTAAGTAAGTAACAATATGACTACTTGGGTAAAACATAGTACCCATACTTATATCAAATGAGCCGCATTTAATGCGAGTCTGAACTTCTAATTAAAGATGCTCAAGAAAGATTTTCTATAGTTTTGATAGTAATACACAAGAAAGAGCAATTTACAAAGACCTCGTGGGTTTGCTATAGTAAAGTAAACATCTTAGCGAGGTAAATTAATTTGAATATACTATATTTACATTCTCATGATACCGGAAGTTATATACAACCTTACAGATATGCTATCCCTTGAGGAATTTGAATAAGAGATTATTAGTGAGTTGTAAGAAGGATGCAGGAAAAAAAAGTGAGGCCTTTGACAGAACAGATAAACAAGAGGAGATTTATATTATGAATATATTGATAACAATACCGGACAATCCTTTTAGAAAATTGATATTTAAAGAAAACATAATAAAAAAGTTTGAAGCACTAGGGACAGTCATTTGGAACGAGGGCACACAACCTTTTAGCAATGAGGAATTAAAAGAAAGGTTAAAAACAGCTGATGCATGTATAACTAGCTGGGGGAAAAATAAAATCACTTATGAGATGATAAAGGGTTCCCCACTCAAATTTATAGGTCATATTGGAGGAGGGGTTCATGGGTTGGTGGAGCGAGAAATATTCGACACCAATATAAAGATAGTCAGCGGAAACCCAGCCTTTGCCAGAACTCTTGCTGAATATGCTTTGATGCTGCTTTTGATGGCTGCCAGAAAAGCGTATGACAGAATCTATGCGTTGCGCACCCATCCTGAAGTGAAGGATATGTGGGGGCAAAATACATTGGTAGACGGTATTAATGGAAAAAGAATAGGAATTCTAGGGTTGGGGGAAGTTTCCAAACGTTTAATACGAATGTTAAAGGGCTTTGATGTGGATATTTGGGTATGTGACGACTATTGCACAAAGGAGCAGGAAAAAGAGCTTGGCTTTATGCTTGTATCATTGGAGCAGTTGGTAGCAGGATGTGATGCTATAACTATTCATCATACCCTTACAGAAAAAACACTAGGTCTTTTGGATGCTGACATGATAAAAAAAATGAGGGCTGGTGCAATACTTGTAAATACAGCCAGAGGTGAGATTGTAGATGAGGATGCCTTAATTTTAGAACTGCAAACAGGAAGAATTTCTGCAGCCCTCGATGTTTATCGAAAAGAGCCTTTACCGCCGGAGCATCCGTTTCTAAGAATGTCTAATGTAATTGCTTTACCACATATGGGAGGAAAAACTTATGAGTGTCGGGAAGAAATGCTAAGAATCATTTTGGAGGATTTAAAAAGATTAATAAATAAAGAGGACCTTTTATATGCGATTACAAAAGAGCAATATGACCGAATGTCTAGAAAAATAGCCTACTAAGAGGCATAAATCTATACATTTGATAGTTAAAAACAAAAAAAAGCAATATACAAAAAGTAAAGTTATTCTTATAATAAAAGCATCTTAAATACAATCAATCCAACAAATCTAAAAAATGAGGAGGAATATGTATGAGTAAGAAGTTGAAGTTGATTTCCTTAGTATTGTCTGTGGCAGTAATGATATCTTTATTGGGAGGATGTGTTGTTCCGGCGCAAAACTCAAATCAACCATCCGATTTATCTTCTACGACAGATGAAAAACTAGCTTTTCCGTTAAAAGAGCAAATTACCTTAAGATATTTTGCAACTTTCGGAGCGACAGGAACAGGATTAAACAATAATGGTGAGACTGAGCTGTTCAAAGAACTAGAAAGAAGAACAAATATCAAATTTGAGCACATCAACGCACCAACTGCGGATGAAGGTCAGACGTTAAACCTCATGCTAGCTGCAAGAGATGTTCCAGATATTATAGAAGATAACTTTGGTAAATATCCTGGTGGCATCAATAAAGCGAAAGCTGAAGGTATTATAATTGCATTAAATGATTATCTTGAAGAGTATGCACCTAACTTTAATAAGCTGTTAAAAGAATACCCTGAGGATATTGGGAAAGAGATTTCTACGGTGAATGGCGAATATCTTAACCTTCCCTATGTAAATACAGATTTGCAGGTTCTCACTATTCGAGGTCTTTCGGTCAGAGGAGACTGGTTGGATGAGTTAGGAATGGATGCGCCTGTAACTATTGATGACTGGTATAAGATGTTAACAGCTTTCAAAGAGCAAAAAGGTGCAGAAAGACCACTGGCTTTGAAACTTGAAATACAAAGTGGTTTTTTGGGTTGCATATCAGGTGCCTATGGTATCTTTACTAGGAACAAAGCGCCATTTTATTTGGATGGTGATACAATTAAATTCGGACCTTACGAAGCGGTCTATAAGGATTACCTCCAAACTTTGCATAAGTGGTACTCTGAAGGGCTGATCTCTAAAGATTCTCCTATGTCTACTGTAGCACAGCAAGAAGCTGACTTTGTTAATGGCAAAAGTGGAGCCATAGAGGTATCGGCAGTTGCTAACACCAGGTTATCCCTGCAAGGGAAGGAGTTAAAACCCACATTTCAAATGCGCCCTGTGCCTTACCCTGTATTAAAAGAAGGAGATAAAAACTTATTCCTTTATACTGGAAAAATTTCATCTTTAAGTGGAAAATGTTTGTGTATCTCCAGCACTAATAAACATGTTAAAGAATCAGTTATGTTTTTAGATTATGGTTATACACCTGAAGGCAGTGTTCTCTACTCCTTTGGAATTGAAGGAGAATCTTACCAGAAGAATGCAGATGGAAAGCTAGAGTTTACTGATAAGGTAGTAAATGATCCTGATGACAGACCTTACACTGAGGTTCTTATGAAATATGCACGTGGGTCAAGTTGGGGCTCATATACGCTTCACCCGGATTTTGGAGCTGCAATGAGTTTGTCTGAAGAACAAAGAGAATCTAATAGAGCCTGGAATATCCATGCAGAAGATTATATAAAGAATAAAAACTCAGCTAAAAACAAAATGACAGATGATCAAAATGCCCAATATACTGACATAATTACTCCAATAAGAACATATATTGCAGAAATGTTTCTTAAATTCGTAAGCGGTCAGGAACCATTATCTAACTTTGATCAATATATCCAAAAATTAAAGGATATGAGAATTGAAGAAGCTATTTTACTAAGACAATTAGGCTATTATCAGTATTTACAATAACAACGATAGGTGAAACAGTATGAACAATAATACAAGTCAAGTAATGACAACTAAAGCAGAAAAGTTACCAGCAAAAAAAACAACGGTATGGCAGGAAATCAGGAAGGACTTTGTTTTAAACAAAGTCCTCATCCTGATGGCAATTCCGGTGGTATTGTATTACATCATTTTTGATTATTTACCTATGTTTGGGATAGTCATAGTCTTTAAAGATTATTCTCCTTTTATGGGTATTACAAATAGCAAGTGGATAGGGCTGCGAAATTTCCAAAGATTCTTTAGTGATATTTATCTTTTTAGAATAGTAAGAAATACTTTTATGATTAACCTATACCAGCTGATATTTGGATTTCCAGCTCCCATAATTTTGGCACTACTGCTGAATGAAATAAGAAGCAGTAAATTTAAAAGAATAGTGCAGACCATCACCTATATGCCTCATTTTATATCAATGGTGGTATTGTGCGGAATTATAGCTAACTTTTTCGCCTATGGTGGACTAATAAATGATATTCTTTCCATTCTGAGCATTGAAAGAGTTCCATTTCTTTTAGACCCTAAGTATTTTCGCAGTGTGTATGTGGGTACAGGTATATGGGCGGGTGTTGGATGGAGTTCTATTATATATATGTCTGCATTAAGTAGAGTAGATCAAGCTCTATATGAAGCCGCAGAAATAGATGGAGCAGGACGTTGGAGGCAATTTATTTCAGTCACATTACCAGGTATCATGCCAATGATAGTTATTATGCTAATTTTAAGAATAGGCAAAATGATGGCGGAAGGATCGCAGAAAATTATACTGTTATATAACCCATTAACATATGAAACTGCTGACGTTATCTCTTCCTATGTGTACCGCCGGGGAATGCAGGAGGCCAATTTTAGCTATAGCGCAGCTGTCGGTTTAACAAATTCCCTTGTAAATGTTAGCTTACTGGTTTTAGCAAACACTGTCAGCAGAAAAGTAAATGAAACAAGCTTGTGGTAGGAGGATATAGATGAAATATAAAAGAACAATCGGAAGTACTATCTTTGATGTTACAAATCATACTTTAATGTTTATGTTAATGCTTATTACGCTTTACCCAATATGGTATGTATTGGTGGCATCTTTTAGTGACTCCGCTACACTTGAATATTATACGGGTTTGTTGGTAACACCTCTGGGTTTTTCTACAGAAGCTTATAGAGCGGTGATGAATAATCCCAAGGTATGGCTGGGCTATAAAAACACGCTAATCTATGTGACAACAGGAACTGCTGTCAATATTATGATGACTTCCATAGGTGCATATGTATTATCAAGGAGGAAGTTTTTTTGGAAAAATATCATTATGAAAGGTATTATTGTCACCATGTACTTTGGAGGAGGACTGATTCCTACTTATCTGGTGATGCGAAATATCGGGCTATATAATAATCTTTGGGTAATGATCCTCCCAGGAGCTATTGGCACTTGGAATCTCATTATAATGAGAACTTCTTTCATGTCTATACCCTATGAACTGGAGGAGTCGGCTAAACTTGATGGTGCATCTGATTGGACAATTCTGTTTAAGATAGTTTTACCACTTTCATTGCCGGTAATTGCAGTTATGATCCTATATTATGGTGTGGGTCGTTGGAATGGGTGGTTTAATGCGATGATCTACTTAAGGGACGAAAGGAAGTACCCATTGCAGCTTATTCTAAAGAGTATTCTGATTGAGAATCAAACAGCTGCCATGGCTGCAGAAGAGGCTGGTATAGAAAAAAATAAAGTAGCTGAAACTATAAAATATGCTACCATAATGGTAGCTACTGTTCCTATTTTGATGGTATACCCCTTTTTGCAGAAGTATTTTGTAAAAGGTGTTATGATAGGCGCGTTAAAGGGTTAGAGCCTGTTATGCAACTTATGAAAAGGTACTCATTGAAGGGAGTAAAGTATATATGGTAAAAAATATAGCTGCAGAAGAAACGGATAAGCTGAGGATTATAATAACTACAGATATTGGTGGTGATCCAGATGATGCACAATCCATGATAAGATTTCTTTGCTACAGCAATATGTTTGATGTTGAAGGTCTTATTGCAACATGTCTGCATAAAAAGCATATTGAAAGGTATGGAAAACCTCCTGTTAACCCGAATCTTATTAAGGAGCGCGTGGAGGCTTATGGTCAGGTCTTGGATAACCTTAAAAAGCATGCTAATGGATTTCCCTCTTCGGAATATCTTTTAAGCATTATTAAAAGTGGTTATCCCTCTCGTGAGAAGGTTGGAGCAGGCTACGACACTGAAGCATCTGAATGGATCATAAAGTGTATTGACAAAGAAGATCCGCGTACTCTTAATTTTGCAATATGGGGCGGGGCAGTGGATCTTGCTCAAGCGATACATAAGGTTAAGTATACAAGAAGCCAAGAACAGTTTGACAAGTTTATCTCAAAAATCCGGATATATTGTATAAACAAACAGGATATTGGTGTAGACAGCATTTTAAGTAATGCTCCGGATATATTAATGTATCTTGCCTATGATAAAAGCAGCACCGGTAAAAAGGTTTACCTTGGCATGTACCAAGGGGGCGATGACATGCAAGAGCTTACATCCTCTGATTGGGTAGTACCAAATGTCCAGACAAACCATGGTCTGTTGGGAGCTCTATATCCACTGAAAACAAACACATTCAATGGTATAAACTGCCTTAAAGAAGGCGATACTCCATCATTTTTATTCTTTGTTTCGCATGTTATAGGGCTTAGCAACTGTGCCCATCCAAATTGGGGAAGCTGGGGAGGCAGGTTTATCCATCATTCAAACAATCTTTGGCTAGATGCAAAAGATACTGTTGTTACATCGGAAGGTGTTGTAACAGATGAAAAGGCTACTGTGTGGAGGTGGCGAAAAGAGTTTCAGAACGACTTTGCTGCAAGGATGGATTGGTGTGTGGCTGAAAAATACACTGATGCAAACCATAATCCTGTTGTGGTTGTTAACGGAGCACTCGAAAGAACGGTGTCTTCTGGTGAAACCGTGGTTCTGGACGCTACAGGCAGCTTTGACCCTGATGACGACACACTGTCCTATGAGTGGATGTATTACAAGGAAGCAGGTACTTATGGCGAGGATTTTGAAGTAAGCAATGCAAACAAGAAGATAGCAAGCTTTGTTGCACCATTGGTCTTAACGCCTAAAACGCTTCACTTTATATTAAAGGTAACAGATAATGGTTCACCGAGACTTACTGGATACAAGCGGGTGATTGTAACGGTAGTAAGCTGCTAAGACGGCATATTTGTCAACATTTCCAAAAGAAAATTTACGCAATAAATTAGAAGTGCAACTTTTAAAAAGAATTGTAATAGATATCCTTTTCTTATTTTAACTGACGTGGCTGACTATGATGAAAAATTATTAACATTGAGAAGGCTTATTAATAATTGCAATATATACAAACATATGAATATATTGCAGTGAAATAAAGAACAACGTGGTTATAATATTCCAAAATATATAAAGGAATAAATAAAATAAATAAGGAGGGTTTATGAGTAAAATGTTTATTTCAAAGAAATCATTTGGCAGATTGCTTGCATGGATGATGACATTTGTCATTCTCTTTGGAAGCATTGGTATGCAAGCAATCGCGGAGGCAGAGATACCTGACTTTAGCTCAGAACTTGGAGGTGTAGTTGATAATACATTATCTTCGGATGAGCTTACTAATTCGTCAGATTTTGGAATCCTAGAGACTGAAGATTCAATTATCTCGCCAACAACGGCATCCTTTGATAAAAAAGAAGGAGCCAGAGAAGACATTAATGTAACCATCGACTTTAAGGGAAATACCTTAGTGGGAGTAAGCGATGGGAGTGGAACTCTGGATTTAGATTCATACTATTCAGTGCCAGATAGTGTTTACAGAATAAAAAGTGAATACTTGGCTACGCGACCTATAGGAATCACTACTCTAGAGTTTGATTTTAGTGCAGGAGCTAATGCAGAGCTTGCGATAGACATAACTGACAGCACCGTTAAACCAGACCCTTCCGAGGGTGATTTTATAACAGGTCTTGTGGGGTATTGGAGCTTTGAAGAAACTCTGGAAGACCATGTGGGATCTAATCATGGAACATACTATGTAACAGGTGCCAATCGTTCGGTACATGGAGAAGAGGGGACAGCCCAATATGATGACAATGGCAAGGTAGGAAAGGCTGTACTGTTAGGAGATCAAGACGCTACTGAAGAAGAATCCATGCAGTATAGAGAAAAGCCTAAATATGTGGGTATTCCTAACGCAGTAGTTGACCAGTGGGGCAATCCCCATCAATCCTTCACAATCACACTGTGGGCAAGGTTGGATGTAGCAATACGACAGTATGCGGAAGGTAAGTCAGTAGCCCAACAAATGCTTGTTGGACAATTAGACGGAAAAGATGGGAGTACGGTTGATAACTTATTCTATATCAACCCAGGAAATGGTGTTGTTCAGACTCGTTTAATCAGCAAATATCCCAATCAACCTACAGACGAGCAAAAGAGCACTGGCATTATGGGCGACGGAATATGGCGCTATTACACCATTGTTTATGATGCTGAGTCTAATCCTGATAACCCCGCACAATGTAATGTTATTATTTACTTTAATGGAGAGCCCTATGCCATCCAAGGAATAAATACGAATAAAAAAACAGGCTACGAAGGTATGGATATAGTAGGCGAACTGATTTTAGGCAGCAATAAGTACCTAGGGATAAATATTGCGCCGTGGATCGGTGCTGCTGATGAGCTTAGAATATATGACCGTGCTCTAAGTGCAGAGGATATAAAGGCCTTGTACGATTCCTACAGCATCGAAGATGATGATGATCCGGTTTGGCCAGCTGATGCGAAGGTAACAGTGACTGCACCGGGACTATCATCCCTTGAAGTGTCATGGACTGCTGCTACAGACAACATCGCAGTAAATGCTTATGATGTAAGAGTATTTACCGATGCAGCATTTACCCAGGAGGTTGCGGAGGCTGCAACGATTGTTGGACTGCCAGCATGTACATTGACGGGACTTATCCCAGGTACTGATTATTATCTAAGAATAACTGCAAAAGATCAGGCTGGAAACAGCAGCACTAAAGATTTTACCACAGCGATAAGCACTAATGAAGCAGAACCACATTCAGTAGAAATTAGCTGTCTGGATGAGGTAGTGGAAATGACTGGAATGATTCTGATTCCGGAAGAGAGTACAGAGGTAGAATTTAAGGCAGAGGTCCTGGATATTGAGGGAAATCTAATAATAGGAGAGGTTGTGGAATGGTACATTCCATCAGAAATTAGCGGAATTTCTATCAGAAGTAAGGAAGGATTCGACAATGTAGGAATCCTGACTGTAACCTCTGACGCTGACATTGGTGAGGTGGAAATAACCGCAAAGGTGGATGGCTATGCCACAGCAACCGGAAGCTATACCGTTTTGCTGACTGATGAAGGCAAGCCTATTTGGCCAGTATCAGGCATTGATCTTACCGTATCGGCTTTAAGTGATGACAATGCAACGCTGAGCTGGAAGGATGTTGCACAGGATCATATAGGAACTGAGCAGGGCATTGCCGGATATGTTGTATACAAAAAAGTTGCATCTGGTGAATGGGTTCCAGTCACAGAAGCAGATGTTATATATGAAGCGCCATCGGGAGAAATTGATTTATCAGTGTATTCTCCGCAGTATTTCGAAGAGGAGCCGGGGCAAACAGTAAGCTATAAAGTTACTGGTCTTACTGCAAATACCGAGTATACTTTCCGTATTGAGGCGGTAGATCTGGACGGATATGAGTCTGATAACGGACCATCTATAGAGGCTACCACCAAGGAGCCTAAGAAAACCTATGCGGATTCTACCTTCAAGCAGGAGCTGCTAGGAGTGCATCCGCACATGATTGTTGGAAGTGATATTTCAATTGAGGAGCTTATGCGCAGAACAGAGGATCCGGACTATGCCGCATTCTACGAAACTTTGAGCACAAGCACTCGTAACAGACCTGACGGAACAGCTTGGTTAACAAAGAATGATACGTACTGGACATCGAATACTCAATCTGGTCAACAGCTATACTGGTGGCTTCAGGATCTAGCCCTTGAGTACCTTATAACCAAGGACGAAGTACTAAAAAATAAGATTCGTGATTATGTGTTCTTTGTCATAGGATTTGATTCATGGGATTCAATGAATGCTACAGTTGATGAAAAGGGTGGAAGCATGCCTGCGGCATATACAATGATGGGTGTGAGCTTTGCATATGATTGGGCGCACGAAGCCTTTACTCCTGAAGAAAGAGTGCAGATCAGGGATTCATTGTTCCACCATATGAGCAGGCTAAGAGCAGCATGGGCTCCATTAAGAGAAGGTCAAAATGATGGATATTGGAAGAATGATTATCAAAATAACCATAGGATGATCAGGACGGACGCTCTTTTTTCAGCCATATGCGCAATCATGGGTGATCTGGAGGATCCACAGCAGATATCTGACCTGGTGGAAATGTATAACTTTATTGAGGCAGACATAAAGGCAATGCTTGAATGGTCAGCACCTGATGGGAGTGCACATGAGAGTGCAAGCTATCATCTGTATGGCTTCCATCACATAGCTCGTGTTGTAACAAACTACCAGTCGGTATCCGGCATAAGTCTCTGGGAAGATGAGTCACTCAAAAATACAGGGAAGTTTATAGCATACACCTATGTACCGGGTTTAGAAACTGTAATTCCATGGGGCGACGCTGGAGGATTGGGATATTTCAGGAATTGCCTGTTTAAGCTCGCTAGTGTCTACCGCGATCCACAGTTGCAGAAATTGGCTTTGGACGCATATGCAAAGAAGCCGGGCTCATTTGCTTACAGTGCATGGCAGATGCTCTATTATGATGATACTTTAGAACCTGAGCTATTGGATCAACCTGGCTATGCATACTTCTCAGACATTGAGATGGCAAATTTCAGAACCGGATGGGGCGTTGACGACATAATGTTTAATATGAAGAGCGGACCTCCGGGTGGACATAAATCTAATGAGTGGAGAGATAATGGACCCACAGGATATGTCAATGTAAACCATGACAAGCCTGATGCGCAGAATATATTCCTTTTCTTTGCAGGAAAGCGCTGGGGTGAATATACTCCAAAGCTTACTAACAGTGGAGTGCCAAACCGCTTGACAAAATATCATAATGTACTGCTAGTAGATGGTTTGGGGCAGAACTTTGAAACGAACGGCGGTGGAAATCCCATCAAGGACATGGGTGACCAGGCAAACATGAGCGAATATTTTGGAACCGAGGGCTACGGCTTTGCCACAGGAAATGCAAAGAATGCCTATAAAGTACCTTTGAGCAAATACGACCGCAACATTTTCTTCATTGATAACCGCTATGCAGTTGTTTATGATGATATAGCTAAGGTTAGCGAAGACGGAACCTTTGAATTCCTATTCAACAACCAGGGAGAATGGACGGGCGATTTGCAGAACGGATTTATCAATACACAGGGCGCAGATAGCCTGGAAATACACGTAAAAATGCCGGTAGAAGGAAACTTTGCCTTCAATGATGAATTTGTTAATAGTTCAGTAGATGGTGTAAAGAGACTGGGAACACAGTTGAAGGTCTGGAATTCAGCGCCTGCTAATGGAACTCAGTTTATGACAGTGTTGTTCCCCCGTATAAATGGTGAAGAGCTTCCGACTGCGCCTGTTCTGACGACAGATAGTGAAGGTAGTAAGTTGATAGTGGAAAGACCTGATGGGAAGACTGATATTATTGTTGTACGTCCAGAAAAAGGAACAATTACCACACAAGATATCCTTGCAAATGCTAGGAGTATGGTGTACACCAAGGACGACACAGGAATAAACAACGCAGTAATGGTTAAAGGTTCATCACTAACACAGCCTGAAGGTTATCCGGACATTGAATCCTCAGTAGATGTAAATCTTAAATATGAAAGGTTAACAGAAGCTTCACACTTCAAACTTTGGGTGACCAAACCTCTTGAAGATGCTGCAGAAGAAGCGGAGCTAACAGTTTCCGGGCTTAATGCAGGTAAAGGATATACTATCAGCTCTGCAACGGATGGGGAAACGCAAGTATACACAGATGCACAGGGTATGATAAAGTTATCCGTTGATTTAAGCCAGGAGAATGAAATCAGTATTATTCCTGGACCAGAAGTGGAAGACTCTGTTATCGATCCGGCAACAGCTGAGTTTGATAAAAAAGAAGGAGCCAGAGATGATATTGATGTAACCATAGACTTTAAAGGAAATACTTTAGTGGCAATAAGCAATGGCGGAACACAGCTGGATGAAGGCGAAGATTATATAGTGTCAGATAACGTATGCACTATAAAGAGTGGATATCTGGCAAATCAGCCTGTAGGAACCATTACTCTAGTATTTACCTTTAGTGCAGGGGCTGACCTGGAATTGGAGATAACAATTAAGGATACAACACCAGAGACAACACCAACGCCTACGCCTACGCCAACGCCGACGCCCGAACAGACAGATGAACCTGATCCGACGCCAACGCCGACGCCTGAACCAACAGATGATCCGACGCCAACGCCAACGCCGACGCCGACACCGACGCCTATGCCTGAACCGACAGATGAACCTGCGCCGACGCCAACACCAACGCCTGAACCGACAGATGATCCAGAGCCAACGCCAACGCCAACGCCGACATCTGACCCAACACCCCTCATTACTCTAAACAGTAATGGCTCAGCAAGAGTTAGTGCAAGTGAAGTATCAATGGATAATGGGGCAGCATCTATAAGCATTGATAATTCTACAATTGATAGTGCATTGGATATAGCGATGACGGTTGGTGAAGGTGTTAAAAAAGTAGTGATAGAGCCTCCAAAGAATATTGATACAGATTCATATAAGTTTAATATTCCAGCAGGTTATGTTACTGATGATGACTCTAGTCAACAATTTGAGTTTAACACAAATATAGGTTCAGTAGTTGTACCATCTAATATGTTAAGCGACTCTGAAATAGGAGATGCGAAAAATGTATCATTTGATATTGCTGCTGTGGATAATCAAATGTTACCAGAGGAAATTAGGAAGTCTGTAGGTAATAGACCTGTGGTAAAATTGGGTGTTAACGTGGATGGTAAAAATATTCCATGGAGCAGTGATAGTGCATCGGTTACTGTTTCAATACCGTATATACCTGCGCCTGGTGAAGACTACGAAAAGATCACTATATGGTATATAGACGGAAACGGGGATATGGTACCTGTGTATGATGGAAGATATGATAAATCAACTGGATGCGTTACTTTTTCTATATCGCACTTTAGTAGATTTGCAGTTGCTTATGTAGATAAGACATTTGAAGACCTCATAAATCATGAGTGGGCAAAAAGATCTATAGAAGTGCTTGCTGCAAAAGGTATAATTCAGGGTACATCAGTTACCACGTATAATCCACAGGCGAATGTAACACGAGCTGACTATACGCTTCTGCTTATTAAGACACTTGGATTAAGTGGTAAAGCAAGTAGCGGCTTTGACGATGTACGTGAGGATAAGTACTACTATGAAGCAGTAAGTATTGCAAAGGAGCTTGGACTCGTAAATGGCATAGGCAATAATATGTTTGCACCAGATGCAGAAATGACAAGGCAGGATATGTTGACAATTACTGCCCGGGCTCTGAACGTACTTGGTAAACTAAATATTGATGGCAAGGCTGCAGATTTGAGTGAGTTCAGTGACACTTCGCGGATTTCACCATATGCAGTTGAGCCTATTGCTTCTCTTGTGAAAGCTGACTTGGTTGTTGGTGATGGTAGTTTGTTGAATCCTCTTGGTACAACAACAAGAGCAGAAGCAGCCGTATTAATGTACAGAATATATAATAGATAAAAGTAAGAGGCTACTTATATTGATTTATATGATATATAGCAAACAACTTTATCAATTCATACTACAAGAAAGGCCCACAAAAGGCCTTTCTTGCAGTGTGCGCATAGTGGGTTGCTGATTCAGAACTGGAAGGCACTCATGCGCCAGTACCTTATTGACTGGTGCATCAAAGAAGAGGATGAAGCTATGATAGTGAACAGGGAGTTAAAAGTATCTCCTATTATGGAATTAGGAAATCCGGTGGGAATCCTCCGCATTTCAATGGGGAGATGAAACAGGAAGATATGCGAGGAAACTGGAGGTAGTTTGTTGATACTTTTTGGACGTAACATAAACTAATGAAAATTATAAAGGGAGTAATCTACAATGACTTACAACTCATTCAGACCTAGTCAAATTTGGCTGGATAATAACGAAAACCGAATACAAGCACATGGTGGTTCTATTATTACAATTGGAGATACCTTTTATTGGTATGGGGAGAATAAAGAAAAGAGTATACCCGGAAGCAAGATATGGCACTGGGGAGTAAAATGCTATGCATCAAAAGATTTGTATAACTGGGAGGATAGGGGGTTGATTATTCCGCCAGAACTAGATAATCCAAACTCGCCGCTTCATCCAACAAGTTTGATGGACCGCCCACATATTATCTACAACTGCAATACGAAAAAATATGTCTGTTGGTTGAAGATTATGGGAAAGGGAGTTCAGACAAAGACGGTTTTAACTGCAGATGAAATCCTTGGTCCATATACAATAGTAAGGCAGGGATTACGACCACTTGGTATGAGTGCCGGTGATTTTGACTTGGTAGTTGATCCTTATGATGCTAAGGCTTATTATTATTTTGAACGCGTACATAGTGAGTTAATCTGCGCTGATTTGACGGATGATTATACAAATGTGACAGGGTATTATTCTACTCACTTCCCACATCCTTATCCACCTTTTGTAAGAGAAGCTCCCGCATATTTTTATAGAAAAGGAATGCATTATATGATTACTTCGGGTACCACAGGATATCATCCTAATCCTTCCGAAGTCTGTTGTGCAAAATCTTACCATGGTCCTTGGGAAGTGTTAGGAGATCCTCATAAGGGTGATGCATCACTGACTTCTTTCAACTCTCAGATCACATCAGTGTTTAAGCATCCCGGCAAGAAAGATTTGTATATAGCATTAGCTGATAGATGGATACCAGAGCTTCCAGAGAAGACAGCTGGTACTTTTGAAACGGGTGAGCAATACAAAAAAGTTGCAAAGTGGTTTGAGAATAAGTTTAATAAGGATAAAGAGAATACACAACCTAAAGAGCAGGATAAGGTGTATATGCATTATAACACGTCGATAGCAGATTATGTATGGTTGCCCATTCGCTTTGATGGATATAAACCTTATATTGAATGGGTGAATGAATGGCGTATTGAAGATTATGAATAATTGATGAAGTATAGATTTGTATAGATTTGCACATATAAGTACAGAATCTTAGGTTTATTATTTGGTGGCTATATGATATAATAACCTCGTTTCCGAGGTTATTATATTGCCTCCGGCGGAATTTATGCGCGTGCGATTTTTTTGCTAAAGCAAAAAACGCACATGCACAAATATATCATGCAATTTCTTCAAAATTCATGATATAATAACCTCGTTTCCGAGGTTATTATACGCCTCCGGCGGAATTTATGTGCGTGCGATTTTTTTTGCCAAGGCAAAAAACGCACATGCACAAATATATCATGCAATTTCTTCGAAATTCATGATATATTGATTACTATACTACAAGCATAAGTGATAAAAAATAATAATTGGGGGCTGTATAAATTGAGTGCTAGACCAAATATTTTGTTTGCTATTGCAGATGATGCATCACACATGAGTGCTTATGGGCACAAGTTTGTTAACACACCTAATTTTGATAAGGTGGCAAGGGAAGGAATTCTCTTTCTTAATGCTTTTACTACAAATCCTAAATGCTCACCGTCTAGGGCAAGTATCCTAACAGGCAGACACACATGGAATCTTGAAGAGGCATGCTGCCACTATGGGATATTTTCATCGAAGTTTAAGGTATATCCAGACATTTTAGAAGAGGCAGGATACTTTGTAGGCTACACAGGTAAAGGATGGGCACCTGGAGATTGGGAACGTGGAGGCTTTAAGCGCAATCCTGCAGGTAATGAATTTAACGAAAAAAAATTGATTCCACCAGAGAATACAGGAATAAACAGCAAAGACTATGCAGCTAATTTTGAAGATTTCTTAAGTAAAAGATCGAAAGATCAACCCTTTTGTTTTTGGTATGGGTGTCATGAACCACATAGAAAATATAAAGAGGGAGAGGGACTTCGTGCAGGCAAGAAACTAGAGGATGTACAAGTGCCTTCCTATTTGCCTGATCATGAGATAGTAAGAAGTGATTTGTTGGACTATGCCAATGAAATCGACTGGTTTGATAAGCACCTTGGATTGATGCTGCAAAAACTTGAAGAAATAGGCGAGCTTGACAATACACTAATAATTGTTACTTCAGATAATGGTATGCCTTTTCCTAGAGTAAAAGGACAGATGTACGAGCAGGATTTTCATCTTCCAATGGCATTATGTTGGAAGAATGCGTCAAATGGCGGTCGTAAGGTAGAGGACCTTGTTAGCTTTATCGATTTTGCTCCGACTTTTCTTGAGGTTGCTGGGCTGGAACCTACTTCGGAAATGGAAGGAAAGAGTCTGACCAAAATTATAAAGAGTGAAGGATCAGGCAGAATTGATGAAACTCGCGATGTAGTTTATATGGGTAAGGAAAGGCATGATGTCGGTCGAGTTGATGACTTAGGATACCCAGTAAGGTGCATAAGGAATTATGAATACCTCTATGTGAGAAATTTTAAACCTGATCTTTGGCCTGCAGGAAATCCCGAGACTTGGTTTACCAATGTGGACCCATCACCTACAAAGTCATTAATAATGCAAATGAAGGAAAATGGTGAAGATGAGCATTATTTCAATTTATCCTTTGGGAAAAGACCTGCTGAAGAGCTTTTCAACATAGTCAGCGATCCGGAATGCATGGATAATCTTGCCCAAAGACCTGAATATCAGGAGATTAAGCAAGATTTAAGCAGCAAGCTGGAGCAAGAGTTGAAAAAATCAGGTGACCCGAGAATTTTTGGCAATGGTGACAAGTTTGACAAGTATGAGTACGTTGGTCATGATAATCGTAAGTGGAAAGCATATGTTGAAGGCTGGTATAGTTTTCGATGAAATTTTAAAGGAATAATAAAGAATGATTTTTTAAAAGTTATCTATTCGAGTGATATATTTTATGCAGAAAAGCAGAAAAGGGGTCACACTGTACGCAAAAGAACAGTCTTAGTGGAGATAAGCATTTCTAAATATAAATGAAATATGTCTGATAAGGGGATCTTAAAGTGGAGATATTTAACAAGGAGTATAAGAGCTGGTCAGGAAAATGGATATGGGGGCATCATAAAGAAACAGAAAAGAATGTATTTTACCGTTTTCGAAAGGAAATTGTGCTTGATACTGTACCCGAGAAGCTTACATTATATATAACAGCGGATACCAAGTTTAAATTATATATTAACGGAGCTGAGGCAGGATATGGTTCGGTGATGTCTCAGCCTTTTTTCACTTATTATGATATACGTGATGTGACGAAGTATTTTAAGAAGGGAAATAACTGTGTTGCTGTTCTTGTGTATCATCTTGGCACAATGGAGGATACAAAAGGCGGACTATTGGCAGAATTGTTAGACGATGGAAACAAGGTACTTCTGGCGACTGACGATACATGGAAAGCAGCACTTGACACTTCCAGGCGTCAGGATACATATTTTTTCAGAATGAACATAGCAACACCCTATCAAGAATATTTTGATGCAAGGAAAGAGCCTAAGGGATGGAAGCTGGCAGGCTTTGATGATGCTAAGTGGGAGAATGCTAAAGAATATATAGGAAGCAGATCGGGAACAAGTGTAATCCCCACTGTGGAACCGTGGACAAGATTGCTGCCAAGAGATATACCATTCATGACAGAATATGATGTTCTGCCTCAAAGTGTAGTAGCAGTTGAGGAAAACATAGGTCTTGACGCCCGAACCAGAAGTGGCGATTTGTCAATAAACCTGTCAGCAAAAGGGAAAAAACTTGAATACTCGGTGGTTAGAGATGAAAACAACCTGCTTGTGAATGATAGTACTTCCTACTTTCAAACTAGTACTCGCCATCTTGACAGAATTTTTGATGGATACTGCAATCCAACAATTATTCTCGATTTTGGTAGGATAACAAATGCTTGCATTAAACTAGAACTAGAAGCTGCGCAAGGTCAGATAATTGATATTGGATATGCAGAGCGCTTAATTGATGGTGAATTTAATAATGCAATCGAAAGCTCATTTGCAGACAGATATGTAACAAGAGATGGAAAGCAAACCTATACTTCGTATACCTGGAAGGCTTTCCGATATGTAAAAATATTGTTTAACCGGTGTTTTACTGGTGTGACAGTTTCAAGTATTAAGGCTGCTGTTACAGCATATCCATATAAAGAAAGAGGATCTTTTGTTAGCGATGAGCCTTTGATGAATGATGTATTCGATATTTGTCAGTACACGATAAAATTGTGCTCTAACGAATACATTGTCGATACACCTTTCCGAGAGCAGGCGCAATATCTTGGAGATGTTGCTGCGGTTACTTTAGGGTGTATTTATTCCTGCTTTGGTGATACAAAACTGACCGGTAAGTTTTTGAAACAGTCTGGCATGAATCAGCTGCCCACAGGCTTATTGACAAGTAAAACAAATGCAGTAAGCTTTAACTGGAAAGATGTCATTCCGGATTACTCACTTTGGTGGGTGATGGCGGTATGGAATCATTTTATGTATACCGGGGAGGAGGAATTTATCCATGAATTCTATCCCACTGTAGTAAAGATAATCAATGCTTTTATTCCATATCTTGATGAGTACGGACTAATTAGTAACATGCCTTACTGGGTGTTCTTAGACTGGGCGAATATTGATAAAAGAGGAGAAAATGCAGTACTGAATGCTATTTACTATGGTGGGCTCCAAAGCGCATTCAAAATGGCACAAATGAAAAATGACAGTTATATGATGAAAAAATGCGCTCATATTATGACCGGAATCAAGAGATCCTTCCATCCGCGGTTCTTTAACAAGAAGTTATCCTTATATCAAGACGCCAATATTTCGGGTAAGCAATCTGATATGGTGAGTGAGCAAACAAATGCAAGTGCCATATACTTTGGCTTATGTGATAAGGATACTGCTAAGGCCATTATTGAAAAGCTTTACATTGAAAAGAATATTTATTATACCGAGGCACAGCCGTTTTTTACTGCTTTTGTACTTAAGGCACTCAAAAAATCCGGAAGAATGGATATTGTCCTTGAGATAATTAAAGAACGATGGGGCGGTCGGATGGTTGCAAAGGGCGCAAAATCTACCTATGAGGAATGGTACTTAAATGGATCTTGGAGAGGCGGAGAGTTTGACAATAATGCGGATAGCGGAGAGTTTAAAGGGATAATGAGGACAGCTTCCCATGCGTGGTCTACGTATCCTGCAGAGTTTCTTATAAAGGATTTGGCAGGTATTGAAATTATTGAGCCTGGATGTAAGAAAATAAAGGTAAGACCGTTCAAAACCACATTTGATTATAAGAGTTGTTATCCTACACCGCACGGTAATGTATCTGTTGAGTGGAATCAGGCAGATATTACTATAGAAAAACCAGATGAAATCGAGATCATAAAAGACTAGAAACGTTTGACTATATATGAATGAGGGGACAAAGATTATATATCTGGAAATTTAGCAGTGATTGACTACTTTGATTGCCATTATTTACATATAATAATTATAAAAGTAGAATAGCAATAGAGTTTGATGAATATACGTGCTATAATGGAAGAGGATTAGTCTCAAGCTGTTATATTCAGGGTGGGGGCTGGAGTTCGTGGGAAAATAAACAAGAGCAGGCTGCATCTCCAATGGGAGAGTACATTTCGGCATCAACTTTACTAATAAGGAGGAGCCAATGAAAGTAACTTTTTTGAAGAAGGTATGGAGCAACAGACGAAGCGTATACCACTCTATGATAATATCATATCTATCAATTTTGCTAATTCCTGTTTTAATCAGTATGATTATATACAATAATGCAGTTAACATTGTGGAAGATGAAATAAACCATAACAATGAGTTAATGTTATCTCAACTGCAGCACAGTTTTGACAGCCGATTATTGGATGTTGAGAGAGTGGTAAAAGAAATCTCCTTCAACCCAGAAGTTAATGGTATCATTAATTCACAGGTGAGTATTGATGCCACATACCGGTATAAAATTGTCCGTCTGTTTAAAGAGTGTAAAATTTACAAGTTTGGTAATGAGTTTATTCAGGATATATACCTGTTTTTTGACAATTATAATACTGTTTTATCAACCGGGCAGCATATGGAGAGGCATATAGCCTCGAAAATGGATTATGTTTTTAATGGGAATTCTTATGAGGATTGGATTGAATTACTTACAACAAAGCAGCAAAAGGGTTATATTTCTCTGGAAAAAGAATTACCAGATGGAGAAAAGAGGGAAGCACATATCGCGTATATTCAGCCTCTACCTATTGATGGAACAGATCAGGTTCTGGGGAATATTGTTATATTAATTAAAGAAGACATGCTCAGTGGTCTTATCAAAAGTATGGATTTGTCCAGCGATGAAGGTATTGTTTTTATAGCAGATGAAGAAGACATTATTATAAATAAAAACGGTATAGTGCAATTGCCGGAATCCTTAAAAAGTGGCAATTTACAAGTAAACGCAGGTCTTGTATACGAATCAATAAACGATGAAAAATATGCAATATCCTATATCAAGTCCAATATTGCAAAATGGACATACATATCGGCTATTCCTGTCAGGATCTTTTCAAAAAAGTTAAACTATATCAATACCATTGCAAAGATAGGTTTGCTATTATGTGCTATTTTAGGGGGAATTGCTGCGCTATTGTATGCTAGAAAAAATTACACACCAATAACCGATTTGATTGGTTTGTTCCGAGATAAAGATAATAGCATCAACCAGCAAGGCAGGAATGAATATCATTTTATAAAAGACAGGATTGGTAAAGCAATATATGAGAACAAGAAGCTTAATCAGATTATTGAGCAACAGAATATTATTGTGAGAAACGACTTTTTTGTAAGGTTGCTGAAGGGTTGGAAAGACCAGCATACTTTGGGCTCTAACAGTGCTTCACAACTAGATGTTCGCTTTATTTCGGACAGCTTTGCTGTAATGATATTCCATATTGATGTTATGGATACCTCCTTATCAACAGACAACATGCACAAAAATCAGAAGGAGGATATAGGCTTAATAAAATATATTATTGGAAATGCAGTAGAAGAGACGGTTAATAAATATCACCAAAGCAATATGATTGAAGTGGATGGTATGACAGTATGTCTGGTCAGTATCAATAAGGATCGGATTGAGAATGTCAATAATGATCTGACAGATGCATCAATGCAGGCACAGATATTTTTAAAAGATAACTTTAAGGTTGCTCTTACGGTTTCTATCAGTAATGTACATAATGGACTAGAAGATATATGCAAGGCTTATCAGGAAGCGGTAGAGAGCATGGAATACACGACAGTGTTTGAAAATAAAAGTATCATACAGTATGATAATTTAAAGGAACTGACAAGTACATCCAAATATCCTTATTTATCAGATAAAGAGAAGATGCTTGCCAATTACATAAAAGCAGGAGATGATGTAAGAGCAGAAGCGATACTGGATGAAATTTTGATGATGAGTGTTCCTTCTATATACATCACCAAATGCTTACTTTATGATCTTATAAGCACAATGCTCAAAACACTTGACGAAACAGGTTTATTGAACAATAGCCCTTTTTTGGGCGATATAAATCCTGTGAAAGGCATTGGCCGCTACAATACCATAGATACAAAAAAGCAATACCTGCGTGATTATCTTAAACAGGTATGTGAATATGTGTCCATGCAAAAGAAAAGTCAAGGAGACGAACTGACAAATATGGTCATTCATTATGTAGAGGAACATTATAGCGACGGTAACCTTAATGCAGCGGAGGTAGCGGAAAGCGTCAACCGGAATACAGCATATCTTTCAAGGTTCTTTAAGGAGCAGACAGGTCTGGGGATCCCTGACTATATAAACAAGGTTCGCTTGGAAAAAGCAAAATTATTGTTAAAAGACAGTAATTTTAAAATCAAAGATATTGCAGAGCAGGTTGGATTCCTTGATAGTGGAAGCATGATCCGTGTCTTCAAAAGACACGAAGGAATCACACCCGGGCAATATAAGGAGTATACCTGAAGTATTAAGAAACTCTATGCAATACTCACTTCGAACTCACCTGAAGCATTTTGCATTTCAAAGGTCATATTACAACAATTAAAAATCGTTGCCTATAACTTTAAATATATGAATTGAGGAAACACCTTCTGCTTATTTTGGTGCAAGGTGAAAAATGAATATACAGTTTCTCATGTGAAGTGCAAATTTGAATATACGAAAGTATGGATTTGCACATATAAGTACAGAATTTCAAATTTACTATCTTGTCGATTGAATGATATATTGAAGTGGTAAAAAGTAATCTGGAATTCAGGCAGTGATATATTATTGCTTAGGAAAAGGAAGCTTCTGAATTTGTAATGACTGATAATCTATTTGCGGCTTTTTGTATTTTACAGGGTGCTATCGTAGAATTAAAAACGAAGAAAGTACTTTGCTTTCAGGAAAGATATTGTGTTTTTCTATTGAATATGGGTATTCTCAAGCGCCATTCGGTAATGAGAGCTTTATAGATATCTGTAACAAAGAAGTTATTAATGCTTTTAGGGGATATTTGGGGAAAGTATTTTGACGAAGTATTTTGTGTTTACTTCGTAGCAAAGTTCAATTCATCCTAATCAGTATGCAGATTGTTAATAATTCATGAAAAGTTGAGGAGGTAGTTAAACATGCATAGTAGAAACAAAAATTGCATAAAGCCATATAAAAAGAATCCTATGTACTGGCAGTATAAAGGAGAACCTGTCCTGCTGCTCGGGGGGTCAGACGAAGACAACCTGTTTCAATGGACGGGTTCACAGCTCACTGAGCACCTGGAACTATTATGCTCAGTCGGCGGAAACTATGTACGCAATGTTATGAGTGATCGCGACAAAGGGAATGTATTCCCTTTCATGCAGGTAAAAGGCAATCGGTATGATTTGATGCAATGGAATGAGGAGTATTGGAACCGTTTTGATAATTTCTTGACAGAGACGAATAAGCAGCAAATTTTTGTGCAAATTGAGCTTTGGGATGCCTTTGATTGGCACGGGGTGAATTGGGAACGTAGTCCCTGGAACCCTAAGAACAATATTAACTACACATATCAGGAATCTGGTCTACCTCAAACTATCCCATCAAGTCCTCATCACGCTGTACACCCCTTTGTGCTGACGATTCCTGGCTTGTCCAATGGTGAATCTGAAGCTGTGGTATTGCCGTACCAGCGGCGCTTTGCACAGCGGGTGATGGAGGTGAGTCTTCGCTATGATCATGTGCTCTACTGCATTCATAATGAAACCAGTGCTTCACAGAATTGGTCGGATTACTGGGCACAGTTTATACATGATGAAGCAAAAGCACGGGGGCTGACTGCATATGTAAGCGATATGCGCGAGAGGGATCGTTTGACAGCTCGACCTGACCCGCAGCAATACCAGATCGAGCGTCCTGAGTTATATACATATCTGGATGTCTGTAAGAGTAACCGCAGTGCGCTTGGTCAAGATCACTGGGACGAAGTCCAGCTGATTCGTACCCGGCTCAAAGAGTGCCACCCGCGACCGATGAA
>Ga0265293_10002927_pt1 | contig 32839 bp, 29 predicted proteins | sample Munlanlewell138R_FD_192505 | JGI IMG/M metagenome (GOLD analysis project Ga0265293, IMG submission 192505) | Leachate microbial communities from a municipal landfill in Southern Ontario, Canada - Leachate well 138R | ecosystem: Engineered > Solid waste > Landfill > Unclassified | place: Canada... | reverse complement strand
GCCTGCACAAAACGCTTATAGCCTTGCGGAACAAGTCTAAGCATCATTTCGCCCATAGTAACAATTTTACTCATTGCTTGCCTCCTAGTGCTTTTTATATGCATCAACTATTTTTCTAAATGCCAATGCCGCTTGCTGTACAGAACCGCTTGCAGTTATACTGCCGCCCACTCCCAGCGCAAAAGCGCCTGCCCTTAGCCAGTCAGCTGCATTTTCTAAATCCACTCCGCCTGTGGGGATAAATTCAGCTTGAGGGAACGGACCTTTTAAGGCTTTCAGTCCTTCAGGACGGAATACATTGCCGGGAAAGAGCTTTTGTACGCTTGCTCCCGCTTGCAACGCGCGCAAAACCTCAGTTGCAGAGCCTACGCCGGGAATAACTGCCGCTCCGTAACGGTTACAGCAAGCAACCGTATCCAAATCCAGCGATGGCGCAACTATAAATTGCGCGCCTGAAAGCATTGCCGCTCTGGCTGTATGCATATCAAGTACTGTCCCAGCACCGATTACAGCATCGGTATTTTCAAACTCTTTACACATTTTGCTTAAAATAACATGCGCTTGAGGCAGCGTAAAGGTAACTTCCAGGAACTTAATATTGCTTGCATAGCATTGCTCGGCTATTTTCATAGCTTCCGCTTCGCCCGAACCTCTAATTACTACAATTAAACCGTCTTTTTTAAGTTTACTAAAAAAATCACTGCTTTTCATAATTATATTCATTCCTCCAATGTGCCATTGTAGGCACAAAAACTTGTTAAAATAACGGTGCAGATGCAAGCAAGACGAGGCAGGCGAGGCAATCATGCGGGAGTGTATCCCCAATATAATGTATTGCGATGTATATGCCCGTTAATTTTCAAGTTTGCTCCTTATGCAACTTTAATTGCTCTAAATATAACTGCCCGTCTATAGGCAACTGTACCTTTTTTTGCAGCCAATCAGAAAGATAAATACCATTTATCAGCATAAGGGATGCCAGCCCTTCATTGGCTTTGGCTATAAGCGGTGCGCCCTTTTCAATAGCGCGTGCAAAATTGGCAAGTATATTTCTTTGCTGACCCAATAAGGTATCCCGTATCTTATTAAGTATACCATAATTATACCTTTTTCTTGCAATTGTACTTGTTCCGTACCTTCCGCCTTTAGTGCAAGCGTTTACTTGCGGCTCGGGGATGCTTAGTTTATCAAACACCAATTGTGAGCCCTCAATAATTATGCGTCCGCCCTCTCCAACTATTTCCAGCCTGTTTGTGCCGGGCAAATCGTGAGTGCTGGCAATAAAAACAGTATCAAAATCTTTATATTCCAGTATAGCCAGCACATCGTTTTCCGTAGATATTGTTCTGCCTACGGTTTTGCATTTTGCAGTTATAGCTTGAGGTAAACCAAGCAACCATTGCAGCAAATCAAGCTGATGCACGCATTGATTAATAAGCGCTCCGCCGCCCTCGCCCGACCATGAAGCACGCCAACCCGATTGATTGTAATATGATTGACTGCGATACCAGTTGGTAATTATCCAACTAGCCCTTTTTATAGCGCCAAGCTGACCGCTATCTATAATTTGTTTGGCTTTTTTATAGATATTGTTAGTTCTTTGATTAAACATAATGGCGAAAAGGGCATTAGGCGCTTCTTTTGCAGTGTTTATTGCGGCAATACCGTCTTGTATATCCACCGCTAAAGGCTTTTCTACCAAAGTATGCAATCCGCGCGCTAGCGCATACCTTGCAATTTCGCAATGTGAGCGGTGAGGAGTTGCAACAATAACAGCATCAAGGCCGCCGGTATCAATCATATCTTTGTAATCGGTATAAGTTGCAATTTTACTGCCTTTATACTTAGCTAATTTTTGCTTATCAATATCGCAAACAGCGTGTAGCCGCAGACTGCCTGCCAATCTTGCTTGTATATTTAAGGCATGCACCTTACCCATCCTGCCAATGCCAATCAGCCCTACTTTTACCATTTATACCCCCGAATATGCGCTAAAACCGCCGTCAATCGGCATAACTATCCCAGTAACAAAGCCGGATGCGTCATTGTCAGCTAAAAATAATAATGCGCCAGCCAAATCCTCGGGCACTCCAAACCTATTCATTGGCGTATGAGATAGTATTTTTTTGCTTCTCTCTGTAAGGCTTCCGTCCTTATTATACAAAAGTTGCTTATTTTGACTTGTAGCAAAAAAGCCGGGCGCAAGCGCATTAACTCTTATGCCCTTAGGCGCAAAATGCACAGCCAGCCATTGCGTAAAGTTGCTGATTGCGGCTTTTGCACCGCTATATGCGGGGATTTTAGTAAGCGGCTGAAATGCGTTCATACTGGAGATATTAATAATAACCCCACCGCTTTGCAACTCTGCCCCAAACACTTGAGTAGTTAAAAAAGCGCCTAAAAAGTTTAGGTCAAAGACAAAACGAACCCCCTTTTCATCTAAATCAAAAAAGGATTTACACGTATTTTCCTTTTGCCAAACTTCGTTGCTTGTGGTAGCGCTTGGATGGTTGCCTCCTGCACCGTTTATTAAAATATCTATTTTGCCAAACTGCGCTAAAACTGCTGTTTTGCAGCTTTCTAAGTCCAGTTTATCTAAAACATTTGCTTTATAAGCTATTGCCTTGCCGCCTTTTTTTGCTATATTTTCAGCTACAACTTGCGCTCCTTCCGCATTTATATCCAAAAGCACCACACTTGCCCCTGCTTTTGCAAGAGTTTCGGCAAAGGCGGAGCATAGCACTCCTGCCGCTCCCGTAATAACTACAACTTTGCCTGTTAAATTAAACTTATAGCTCATTACCGTTCTCCTTTTTGTAGTGCTTCCCAAATGCCTGCAAGATACATTGCGCCCAAAGCTCTATCATAAAGACCATAGCCCGGCCTTCCTTCTTCGCCCCAAATCATTCTGCCATGGTCGGGTCTGATATAACCGTCAAATCCGCTGTCATATAGCGCTTTCATTATTTTATATATATCCAAACTGCCGCATTTGGTAGGATGTGCAACCTCGGAAAAGCTGCGCTCTCCGGTGATTTTGATATTGCGCAAATGAGCAAAATGAATGCGGCCTTCTAGCTTATGCACCATAGAGGGCAAATCATTGGCAATAGCCGCGCCTAGCGAGCCCGTACAAAAAGTAACTCCGTTGGCAATAGATGTATTAAGCGCAAACAACCTTTGATAACTGCTTTCATCTACAATTATTCGGGGTAAGCCAAAGATCCCCCATGGCGGATCGTCCGGGTGAATTGCCATTCTTACTCCGTATTCTTCGCAAACAGGAATAATTTCATTTAAGAAGCATTTTAAGCTGCTCCATAAATCTTCTTCTGTAAAGCCTTTATATTTAGCTAAAATATCTCTTAATTCCTTTTGAGAGTAGCTTGCATCCCAACCGGGCAGCGACAGTTCGCTTTCCGTTGGGTTCATTGCTAGGACTGTTTTTTCATTATAATAAAGAGCCTTGCTGTTATCGGGCAAAACTTTGGCAAGGTCGCTCCTTAGCCAGTCAAAGACGGGCATAAAGTTATAACAAATCACTTTGACGCCAACTTTTGCAAGTCTGACAATATTGGTCTTATATGCTTCTATATGTGCTTTTGCCTTACCTGACCCCAGCTTAATGTCCTCACTTACCGGCACGCTTTCTACCACTTCGAAACTTAGCCCGCTTGCATGCGCCTTTGCTACAAGCTCATTTATACTTGCCTTACTCCAAGCAGTACCTACCGGAGTATCATATATAGCAGAAACAATTCCGTCTATTACAGGAATTTGGCGAATATTCTCCAGCGTTACCTTATCGCTTTCCCCATACCACCTAAAAACAAGTTTCATTGCAAGCTCCTTATTGCATTTTTTTATAATATTCTTTAGGCGTCAAGCCAAACTCTGTCTTAAACACTCTAAAGAAATTGGATAAATTATTATATCCGCATTCTTGGCTGGCGTCTTGCACGCTTTTGCCGCTAAGCAGCAATTCTTTTGCCAGCGACAGCCTTTTTAAGGTGATATATCTGCCTATATTAATGCCTAAATGCCTTTTGAACTCATGCGCTAAATAATATTTGTTTACGTCTAACTTATCCGCAATGCTGTCCAGTCTTAAATCAAAGGTTAAATTGGTATTGATATATGCTAATGCTTTTTCAAGAATAGGAGTCCTTTGAGCGCTATGCTGATTTGCATTTGCATTTATGCTTAAATAATTGGCAAGGCTAATTAAAATATATTGGATATATGCCTTAGGCAAAATATCTGCGCCAAAACTATTGTTATCCGTAATGTCAAGCAGCTTGTGCAAACACGATTTTACTAAGGGAGTAATGCGCTTATCATAGGCAATACGATTGCGCCCTTCTTGCCCTGTCAGCTTAAAACATAAAGTTAAATCGGTCTTACCGCTGGAAAGCTCCTCTATCATTTTTTTAGAAACCCATAACACAATGCGCTGATATTTTTTGCCTTCTTCCAAAAAAACCGGCTTATGCAGTTTGCCCGGAGCAATCAACATAATATCGCCGGGCAATAAGATATAAGAGCAGCAATCTATATCATAGCTAACCCTGCCCGATATAAAGTAATACAATTCGTAAAAGTCGTGGTGATGCAATTCTACATCACAATGTACTTTTGTGCTATAATTGAAAATTTCATAGCCTTCATTTTGCATTACTTGGCGTTGTGTAAACTTATTTATTTTCATAGCTATATCTGTAAGTAATTTTTTATATTGTAATAGCAAATATCTTTTACTATTTTTGCAAACAGCCCTTCATCTGCAGGAAATTCGCCTTTTTCTACCTTATCCCCTATAAAAGAGCAAAGCAAGCGACGGTAAAACTCATGACGCACAAAAGATAAAAAGCTGCGGGAGTCCGTAAGCATCCCCAAAGAAGTGCCAAAATGAGCTAAAGTAGACATAATATTCATTTGCTGATAAATGCCGCTGATATTATCGTTAAACCACCAAGCTGCGCCAAGCTGCAGACTGCAACCTTTGCTTGAAAAACTGCCTAGCATTGAAGTTAAGGCAGAATAATAAATAGGATTAAGCGAATAAACAATAACTTTAGATAATGCGCCTGCGCTGTGCAAGCTATCAAACAGTTTGCCTAGCGCTACTACAAAAGGCGCTTCGGAAATGCTGTCATAGCCGGTATCTGTGCCAAGAGACTTATACATTAAGGTATTGTTATCCCTAGCAGCGCCCAAATGCAGTTGAGTTGCCCAGCCCTTTTTAGAAAATGAGCTCATTAAGTAATGTAAGGTATGCCAAACAAAGGCATCCCTTTCTTTTGTCGTGGGTTGCTTGCCGCATAGCTTTTTCTCCAATGCCTTTTCGGCAAGGTTAACGGGAGCATTGCTATAATGTAGCTCAGTAAAAGAAATATCCGCAAGCACACAGCCGCTTTTGCTAAAATACTCTATTTGAAAATCCAACGCTTGTAAATAGTGAGAATAATTTGATATATCAATATTTGTAGCTTTGCTTAGCTTGTTAACAGCATCTAAAAAAACCTCATTATCAATCTGAATCAACTTATCCGGTCTAAAAGTAGGCAATACTGCGGTAGGGCAAGTCTTGCTATTGTTAATAAGTTTATGATATTCCAGCCTGCTAAATCCCTCATCGGTAGTACAAAGGCTCTCTACATTAAAAAACTCAAGTGCTTTTACAGGAGATAAGCTATTGCTTTTTATATAATCATTAGCTTTTTCCCATATCACTTGCGCATTTTTTTCGCTTATTATCTCGGCAATCCCAAAACATCTGCGCAATTCCAACGCTGACCAATGATAAAGAGGACTGTTTATCGCATATTGAAGCACCTTAATATAATGATAAAATTTTTGCCAATCATCTGCTGCTCCGGTAATATACTGCTCGTCTACTCCTGCAGCCCGCATTAGCCTCCATTTATAATGGTCGCCATATAGCCAGACTTGAGCTATATTGCAATATACTTTATCGTTATATATTTCTTGCGGCTCTAAATGGCAATGATAATCTATAATAGGCAATGCTTGCGCATATTCACCAAACAATCTGACCGCCGTTGCAGAATCAAGAAGATAGTCCTTTCCCATAAATTCTTTCATATTTATCCTCATAATTAGTATATCACAAAAAACAACTTTTGCAAGTAGTATATCTTAATTTGCAAAATTGATATGATTTATTGGTATCGTGTTTTCAATTTCAGAGTGATTGGCTATTCTTCCTTATCGTCATATACATATAAATCAATATCTATATTAGTATGGGGCTTATAAAAAACTCAATTGCTTTCCTATTGGGAGCTAAGCACGGTGTGCTTTCGACAGCATAAAGCATTTTATCAGTTGCATTGTTTAGCTAAAATAAAAAATAGAGTAAGATGCTAAGTAAATGGCTGGGGTAGATGGATTCGAACCACCGATGCGGGAGTCAGAGTCCCGAGCCTTACCGCTTGGCGATACCCCATTGTTTTCAACTTTTACAATTTTACATTAGTATGCTCATTTAGTCAAGCATAACCGATATGTTGATAAGCAGCCTTATATGTTTTTTTCATTTCTCGCTACCAGAGTTTGACTTTACAATTTGCTTTGAGGTATACTTAACTAAAGGAGTGCGAAATATCTTATGGCACGCAAATTAAATGAAGAATGCGGCGTTTTTGGCATTTATAATAAGAATAATCTGCATACTGCAAAACTGGTATATTATGGACTTTTTGCCCTTCAGCATAGAGGTCAGGAAAGTTGCGGAATTGCTGTTAACAATGACAATAAAATCACTTGCGTAAAAGATGTCGGGCTGGTCAGCGATGTGTTTAATACCCATATACTTGAGGAGCTGCAAGGCTCAATTGCAGTAGGTCATGTTCGCTACTCTAATATCGGCTATAACACCAGAGAAAATGCGCAACCTTTATGCGCCCGTTATATAAAAGGCACGGTAACCATAGCGCATAACGGCAATATTGCCAATGCTCATATTTTGCGTAAAGAGCTTATGGAAGAAGGCGCAATTTTTCAATCTGCAACCGATAGTGAAGTTATTGCTTTTCTTATTGCAAAGGAAAGGAAAAGTAGCGCCAGTATTGAGCAAGCAATAGCAAAAGTTATGCCAAAACTTATCGGCTCTTATTCTTTACTTGTTATGAGCCCCAGAAAACTTATTGCTGTGCGTGACCCTAACGGCATCAGACCGCTATGTATCGGCAAAATTGAGGATAGCTATATCTTTTCTTCCGAAAGCTGCGCACTTGACGCTATACAAGCCGAATTTGTGCGAGATGTAAAGCCGGGCGAAATTGTTGTAGTTTCTCCCAACTCCACTTATTCGCTGACTACCCAATGTTCGGGTAAAGGTGCATTGTGCATTTTTGAGCATATTTATTTTGCCCGTCCCGATAGCATAATAGATGGGGTTAGCGTATATGAAGCACGCAAAAATGGCGGCAAAATCTTAGCAAAACGCTTTCCTGTTGAAGCGGATATTGTAATTGGCGCGCCTGACAGCGGTTTGGTGAGCGCAATTGGATATGCCGAAGAAAGCAAAATCCCTTATAGTGACGGTCTAATTAAGAATCGCTATATCGGTAGGACTTTTATTAAACCCGGAGAAGAAATGCGCGCTGACAGCGTGGCAGTCAAACTTAATGTGCTTAAAAATACCATTGAGGGCAAAAGGGTGATTGTAATAGATGATTCTATAGTTCGCGGCACTACAATGACCCGAATTATCAAGATTCTCAGAAGCGCAGGCGCAAAGGAAATACATGTTCGCATCAGTAGTCCGCCTTTTTCCTACCCTTGCTATTTTGGCACAGATATTTCCAATCAAAAAGAGCTTACCTATGACCCTTCGCTTAAAGAAGATGCAATTGAAGCTCTTAGAAAAAAAATAAATGCGGATAGCTTGCACTTTTTACCGTATGAAGAGATACCTAACCTTGCTCCGGCTTCTGCTCTTGATTTTTGCGTAGGCTGCTTTACCGGCAAATATATTATGTCCATAGAAGATGACAGCAAAATACAAACCAAACATATTATTGACCTTAATTATAGTGTAAAACCAAAAAGCTAATTATTATCTCTCTTAACTTGTTGACAGCAAGGCGGGGATAATGTAATATATTAATACATCTATATTTATTATTGAAAATGCGGTCGTGGCGGAACAGGCAGACGCGTACGTTTGAGGGGCGTATGGGCAACCGTATGGGTTCAATTCCCATCGACCGCACCACAAAGAGGCTTCAGCAATTGAAGTCTTTTTTTTGTTGAAATATTAGGCTTTAAGGATTTTGCTGATAGCTTTTCCAATACAAGCTACCGTATCGCTTGCCAGCATACTTACTGCATTTAGTTTTGCTTGGGCAAGTTCGCCCGCTAAGCCATTGATATAAGCGGAAGCGGCAACCGATAACAGTAAATCTTGCTCTTTGGCATAGCCGCATACTCCTGCTAATATGCCCGAAAGTACATCTCCGCTGCCGGCAGTTGCCATACCTGAAGTACCTTTGTCTACTAAGTAGGCTTCCTTCCCGTCAGTAATTATGGTGCAAGTGCCTTTTAACAATAAAATTACACCGTTTTGCTTAGCAAATTGACGGGATATATTTATGGGATTTTTATTGATTTCGGCAATTGGTATACCTGATAGCCTTTCAAACTCTTTAAGGTGAGGCGTAAGTATTACCTTGCACTTTGCTTGCTGCAATATCCTTTTATCCATAGTTGCAAGCACATTTAGTCCGTCCGCATCTATAATAGCCACTCCGTTATACTTACTTAAAATATGCAAAAGCAATTGCTTAATTTCTGCGGACTGCCCTATTCCCATACCTAAGGCAACAGCTTTGGTATTCTTTAATAAGTTATCAATTTCCTCTTTGCAGTAGCTAATGCTACCGTTATTATCGCTAAGAGGAAATAAGGTGCTTTCCAGCAAATAAGGCATTACGGAATAACAAATAGAAGCAGGGACTGCCAATTTTGCAACTCCTGTGCCCGCTCTTAAAGCGCAAAGTGCCAAATTGGCAAGTTTTGCCGCTCCGCTGTACTCTATTGAGCCCCCAATTAATGTAACATAACCGTAGCTCCCTTTATTAGAATATTGTCCTCTTACAAATAAGTGCTTAATATCAGCGGCTTCCACCAACAAAAAAGGAGGCTCGGCCAGTCGTATACCTATATCGCAATTTATCTTTTGCTTTATTACATCCTTTGCCATATTTAGAAAATGCCCTGCCTTAAAATCGGCTATTGAAACAGTTAAATCCGAATGTACACATAAGTCAGCCAGCCCGCTATCGCCCCCTAACCCGCTATTGATATCCAAAGAAATTATATAGGCGCTAGAAGAATTGATTTTGCTGATAACCTCTTGTGCTAAGCCCCTTACGTTGCCTGAAAAACCTGTGCCAAAGATACAGTCCACTATAGTCTTAAAGCAATTAAAATCGGTAGCTGCTGTACAATGCTCAATAGCTATCCCTTGTTTTTGGCATGCAAGGAAATAATACTTTCCATCTAAAGAAAACTTGTCCGCAAGCAAAAAGATAGTGCATTTTTTGCCTGCCTTTTTTAACAACGAAGCTAACACAAAACCGTCGCCTGCATTATTGCCTGAACCGCATACTATTGCAATTGGTTCAAGAAAGTGCGCATTGTCAAATACAGCTTGGCCGGCTCGCCGCATTAGCTCTTTTCCCAAAGTACCTTGCGCTATAGTAGCTGCATCGCTTTTTTTCATATTTTCTACTGAAACAACTTTTATCATACTCATTCTGCCTTTATATTTTTATTTTACTATAAATGGTAAATAATGTAAACATAACTTAGCATAACTCACTATTAACTTGTACGATAAGCGATAAAGGCAATATCAATTGCTTTTTGCCATAATTTGTTTTATAATTATTCATACATAATATTAAATACTCTTAAAATTAAGGAGAACATTTATGTCTGTATTATTTTTTGACTCCAATTCCGAAGTCTATTACACAAAAGCGCAAGAGCTGAAATTGACAAATTGTATAAGAATGCCTTATGTAATCAAAGGCGAAGAATATTACTATGACTTAGGCGAAAACTATGATAGCAACTGGTTTCTGCAGGCAATAAAAGAAGGCAATATGCCTACTACAGCCGCTTTGAATACTGAAAATTATAAGGATTACTTTCGTCCATTTTTCGAAAAAAACGAGGATATCTTATATGTTAGCTTTTCTTCTGCTATGAGCGGCACTTTTGAGTTTCTGGATATTGCCTTAAAAGAGTTAACCGCCCAGTACCCAAAGGCAAAGTTTACCCGTTTTGATACAAAAGGGATTACGATGTCGGCAGGGCTTTCGGTTATTGAAGCTGCTAAAATGCATAATAACGGGGCAAGCAATCAAGAAATCATTGATTTTTTAACTGCTTTCCATCAAAAAATTAACTCTTATCTATATGTAGAGGATTTGCACTTCTTAAAAAGCGGAGGCAGACTTTCTGCAGGGCAAGCGTTTTTTGGCACATTGCTAAAAATTAAGCCTATTATTAAACTTGATAAAGAAGGCAAGCTCAATGTATACGAAAAGGTAAACGGTACAAAAAAAGCATGGCTTACCATAGCTGGCCAAACTATTGCAGATGCCAGAGAATTGGATAAATATCCTATATATGTTAGGGAAGCGGGCAATAAAGAAGGTGCTGACTTTATTAAGGCAAAAATTGCAGAAGCCTTGCCAAACGCAAACATAATTATTCAAGAAGTAGGCCCTGTTATCACATCGCATTGCGGCCCCGGCACTGTCGGGACTTGCTTTGTGGGAGAACAAAGACCAAAAAGCCTATAAGGACTTTAATGAACTATAAAAAGGTTACACTTACATTAATAATAGCGGTTTTACTTACCTCTATTCTTTTAGGGTGTACGCAAAGCAAAGACTATTACGGTTTTGTATTTGGTACATCTTACAGTATCCGCTTACAAGAGAGAAGCGCTAATAAAACAGCGACGGGCATTAAGAAAGTTATGGACACCCTTGAGGGCAAAACCAGTACCGTAATTGCGCAAAGCGATATTGCCAGAATTAACAGTACGGGTACAAATACCCCTATTACTGTAGCTGAGGATACCTTTTTCTTGCTTAAACAGGCAAAGGAACTTTATGACAAGACTAGCGGCGCATACAATCCCGCTGTTTTCCCTTTGGTAAAACTTTGGCATTTTGACCCTGAAAGCTATACTGGGGTGGCATCAAGTATACCTACTCCTCAGCAAATTGAACAGACCCTAACCTATTGCGACTTTAACTACTTTCTTTTAGATGAACAAGCTTTGACAGTAACAAAAACTATTGCGCAAGCGCAACTAGACTTAGGAGGCATTGTTAAAGGATATGCTACTGATATTGCATGTTCTTTAATAAAAAAGAATGGGTTTATTACCATTGGCGGCAGTATTGGAGCAAAAGGAGACACCAAAAGGATTGGCATACAAGCACCCCGAATATCCTCTGCCCCCTTTGGAGTATTTTTGCTAAAGGACGGCGAGTTTGTATCTTCAAGCGGCGATTATGAAAGATATTACGAATATCAATCAATACGGTATCATCATATAATTGCACAAAACGGCTACCCTTCAGGGCACAACCTTGAAAACCCTGCAATCAGCGTTACAGTAGTTGCAAACAGCGGATTGCTAACAGACGGGCTTTCAACTGCATTTATGATTTTGCCACTAGCTGAAATTATGGGTTTAGCTGCCGAATACAATTGCAAAGGAGTGGTAATTTTTGCTGATAAGAGCTTTGCCACTTTTGGCAATTTTGAGTTTGAGTTGACGGATAATGAATACTTCCAAGTTTAATTATACCAAACAAGGTTACTTTAAGAAAGCGGACTTATTTATTTATGCTTTGCTTATCCTTGCAGTAGTTGTATCTCTCTTCTTTTTGCCCAAAGGAAAAGGAGCTTATGCAGAAGTTTATTCTGACGGCAAGCTATACGGGGTTTATGACTTAAATACAGATATTGAATTGAAAATAGAGGGCGAGGAAGGCTATAATATTGTAGTAATTGCTGATAAAAAAGTTTGGGTCAAGGAGGCAAACTGCCCGGGGCAAGATTGCGTAAGGCATAAAGCAATAAGCAAAGTAAATCAAACTATAGTATGCACTCCTAACAGGCTGATTGTCATAATTAAAGGCAAAGGCGATATAGATGCTTATACAGGGGGTGGGCTATGAATTACAAGCATTTTGCCAAACTAGTTATCCTTAGCACGCTAGCGCTTATCATTGGCGTTATCGAAAGCCTAATCCCCCCTATTCTCCCTTTTTTGCCTTTTGTTAGGATTGGGCTTGCCAATATTATAATTATTTATACCCTCTTGATACTAGGGTCTAAAGAAGCATATGCAATAGCCGCTATAAAATCTATCTTTACGGGGCTAATAATTGGCAATCCCATAATGATACTATATTCCTTGCCATCGTCAGCAGTTAGCTTAACTTGTATTATTTTGCTTTTCAAAATAAATAAAAACAGTCTATGCGCTATTAGTTGCGTAGGTGCGGTAGTGCATAACCTTATGCAACTATTGGTAGCCGCTATTATGGCAGGTACTTTTTTAGTCCTTTCCTATGCGCCATATTTTATTTTAATTGGGTCTATTGCGGGATATGTTGTAGGTATATTAGCACTTATTTTGGCAAAAAGATTGCCTATTTAGCTATTTAACTCTAATTGAATGAATGATTGGCTGATTTTCTCGCTTTACGCTGCCGCCGCCTTTTTTGGCAGGAGTCTTTAAGGCAATATAATCTACCACTTGCATGCCCTTAGTTACCTTGCCAAAGGCCGCATATTTGCCGTCAAGTGATTTATTATCTCTTAGCATAATAAAGAATTGGCTGCTTGCGCTGTCTTTATGCTGAGTGCGTGCCATAGAAAGAGTGCCTCTTTTATGCAATATTGGATTAGGATGTCCATTGCTAGCAAATTCGCCTTTTATAACCCTGGATGCTCCCCCTGTTCCATTGCCGAAAGGGCATCCGCCTTGAATCATAAATCCACGAATTATCCTATGAAATGTCAAGCCATTGTAAAAGCCCGACTCCGCTAACCAAATAAAATTATTAACGGTTTTAGGTGCGTGCTTATGATAAAGTTTTGCTTTGATTTTGCCTAACTCTCCCATATCAATTATAATTCTTGTATTCATTTTTACCTCTAGACTGTCTTGGCAGCAACCTCAAAAGGCTTTATGGCGCAACAGTTCTTGCCTTTGTTTTTTGCCTCATAGAGTGCTCCGTCAGCAATTTTAATCATTTCTCGTTTATCAATTTCCTCGTCGGAGCAGCAGCCGGTCAACCCTATACTTACGGTTACATATCCTGTGCTAGATTGTTTATGTTCAATTTCCAAATTATGCACACCCTCAATAATTAGGCGTGCAATATATTCGCCTTCTTTAATATCCCTGCCAAATAAAATCGCAAGAAACTCTTCACCGCCATACCTGATAATTATATCGTCATCTCTGCAGGAATCTTTAATTACATTGGCAACATTAGCTATCACCTTATCCCCATTAATATGGCCATAAGTGTCGTTGTAAGACTTAAAATTGTCAATATCCATCATCAGCATAGATAAGCACTTCTTTTTTTTCGAATTGTTGCTTAAATTGTTGGTATAAAAACTTTCAAGATAATTCCTGTTATAGACACCGCTTAATTGGTCAAGTTTATTTAACTTAACAAGCTTATTTTGAGCACTTTTTAATTCTAAATTGCTTTTTACCAATCGTTTTGTAATATTATGGCGTACCATATCCGAGTAATAGACCAGCAACAATGTCACCAAAAAAGAAAAAGCCACACTTGCAAGCGCCCCAAAGGGAATTCTTTCGAGTTTGAGAAAAGTTTGCACTATATACAATAAAATGATTGCGCCAAGCATTGCCAACGATACATTAAATCCGTTTCTGCGTCCTAAGGTAAGGATAGAAATAAAAGGGAATAAAGAGAACCAAATTAAAAAGGTTGTTACCTCGCTTTTTAATAGTATGATTAACATAATGAAGTAGATAGATAGAAAAAAATGCATTAAATAACTGCATACCTTATAATTTCTCGCTTTAGGCAACCAAAGGATAATTGATAAAAAGCAAAGAGCGGCAATTGAGTTGAGAACAAGCAATGCAAACGATTGCATAAAGACATTGTAGATTGCGTAAATGCCAAATATTACCACCCCAATTATAGAAAAAACATAGGTCAGCATAAGACGACGACTGCTATCTGCCCCTGTATCTACAAAATCTTCAAAAAGATAATTGTTTATTCTTTTTAAAATTCTTCTTACCAGTCTTTCCATAATCCCCTGCGGTAATAGCTAACTTTCGATTTTAGCTTGTTCCTTTATAGCTTTTTTTATAGTTTTAGGTATCCTTGAAGTATTTACAGCACACAAATATGCACTCTTGCGCAACCCCAGTTCTGCCGCTAGCTTAATGGGCTGATAAAGTGCACTTTTTCGTATTGTGTTAGCTTGCCATTTGCTTAAAAGTGTAAGTGCATATTCTCTGTAATCTTGATTCTTTAGCAATACCAACTCTTCTAAGGTAATTTCCAACTTTGCATTAGCCTTTAGAGCGTCATAAGAGATGCTAAGAGTGTCCTCTTTGCATATATTTATTTTCTCAGTAGTCTTACCGTCTATTGAAACACAAACTTTTGCATCAAGAATATCTCGAAAAACAATTTTATAATTCCGCTTGGAAAAGATAACGCTATTATCACCTTGCGCAGGATTAATCGTAAACTTTACCTTTTTTTCGTTTACATCCTCGCTAATTTCAAAAAGCGTGGTAGCATAAGCTCCGTTAAGGTAAGCCATATCTGCCCCATTGTCCTCATAAAGCTCAAAAGTGTTGTTGCCTCTGTAAGCCCAAATGGTAAGATTCTCGGGATTTTGTACATTATTACCCTTTTGCTCAGAAAGAGGTATAATAGCACCTTCTCGAGCAAGGACAGGGATGCTGGTAATATCTCTTACAAGTTCAAGTTCACCATTGCTGTTATATGCTTGCCCTGTAAAGATGTCCGTCCATCTGCCTTTGGGAATAAAGGCTTTTACGCTGGCAAGCCCCGTACGCCTGCAAGTTTTCTTAACAATTGGAGCAACTAGCAAGTCTTTGCCGAACATATACTGATTCCTAAACTTATGGGATAGTGCAAAATCTTCATTAGGATAGTCATAATACATTGGTCTGATAAGCGCATCGCCTTTGGAATGAGTCAAGTAATTCATAGTATAAATATAAGGGATAAGTTTATGCCTAAGCCGCAGAAAATCGCTAGATATTACATTAGCGGCATATCCCTGTTTCCAAGGCTCTTTACCCATTAAATCATTGGCAGTAGAATGCAAGCGTAAGATAGGCGAAAACACGCCAAACTGCACCCATCTAAGATATAATTCGTCATCTCTTTTGCCAGAATGATGCCCGCCAATATCATGCGACCACCAAGTGTAGCCCACATTGGTAGCTGTGCTGGTAAAATAAGGAATAAACTTTAGCACTTTCCAATTGCAAGCTGTATCGCCGCTAAACCCAAGCGGATAGCGATGCGAGCCTATGCCTGCATATCTGGAAAGGATAAGCGGACGCTTTTGCTCTCTGCCATTGTCTAAGAAGTGATAATGATTTAATGCCCAAAGCGGATCTAACCCCTTTACCTTACTTTGCTTGCCTTGCTGCCAATCTATCCACCAAAAGTTCACACCTTCTTCTTCATGCCTGCGATGCATAACAGAAAAATAATTGTTTATAAATTGATTGTCGGTAATATCAAACTCTATAGGCTCTTTGCTTTTAGGGTCAATACCCATAGCTGCCGCCATTTTTTCGTAATCGTCTTCAAAACTCCTTAGCCCGTCTCTAGGATGCAAGTTTAGTGTAACTTTTAGATTGTATTTATGTAATTTTATCAAAAAGTCCTTATGGTTGGGAAAAAGGTCAGTATTCCAAGAATAACCTGTCCAGCCTGCACCCAGTATAGAAAAACGCCTTTTTTCACTAATATATCCAAACTTCTTTTTAACCTTTACCCAATGCCAGTCCATATCAATAACTGCTACGGAAAGCGGAATATCCTTTTTTGCAAACTCGTCCATAAGCGCAAGATATTCCTTATCCGTGTAAGCGTGATATCTGCTCCACCAATTGCCAAGCGCAAAACGAGGAATAAGCGGGACTTGTCCGGACAGCTTAAAAAAGTCTTTTACTGCTTGCGCATAATCGTTGCCATAGGCAAAGATATAGTAATCTTTTTCTTTTATTTTACGAGGCTTAAACTCGCCTTCGCTATTGATAATAAGGCCGTTTGAGTCGTCATATACAGCTACTCCCTGTTTGGATACCAGCCCTTTGCCCAGCAGCTTTGTCCAATCGGAAAAACACATATCCAAGGTGCGGTAAGTACCTTTTAGATTGCCTTTATTAGTACAAGCAACTTTTTTATCCCCCAAATATACATACTCTGCCTTTAAGGATTGCTTATTAAACTCAAAGGTAACTTTATCGGTTTTTAGCAAAACAATACTGCCTTTTTCCGCTTTTTCGAATGTCACCTTTGGCAAAGCTCTATTGATTATAGCCTGCGTAGCATTGTCTTCGAATATATCTTGCGGGCTAACTTCTACTCTTAACAACCTATCAGTAAGCATGGTAAGCCTATAGCCTTGGCCTTCCACAATATTTGCAGTCTCAGCCCTGCCATTTGTACTTAGTATTAAGTGTTTATCCAGGTTAACCATTCTCTTCTCCTAATATTGAATATAAATAATTTTATCACTTAGTGCAAGGTTTATCGGCTCTTGTAAAGGAAAGGCGGGCAAATATGCTATTGCACCGTCCTGAATAATCCCAATAGGGATTAATTTACAGTCGGAACTGTAATAAAATGAGCTGACAAACTCTACTCTGGATGCAAATGAAAGCTCATCTTTATTAAGCAAGTCGTATACAAAATCTATCCTTATTTCAAAATCCTCTTTGTCGTCAGGCTTTAAAGAAAGCAAGTTTTCGTAAAATAAATAGTTTTCCTTATTGATAGCCAGCTGAGCTATCAATAGCCCTATTAACTTATTGCTTACTATGGTGTTTTCTACATTAAAATCGCCAATAATATTGTGATTGGTCGGGTCAAGCAGCTCTACAATTACATGCAGATTAGGCTTGGCTGCCAGGATTTTTTGCAATTTGATAACAGCATGATATACATTAGAATCATAGCTTTGTATACCTGCGCTTTCGTCACTTAATATCATTATAACGCATTTTTTATTTGTTTTGCCTATAAAAGTCAAGAAATCCTCATTGATGCTTTCAAAATCTAAGATTTTAATATTAGGATAAATATTGTCTTTATAAGTTGCCAAAGTTTCCATTATATATCGCTTCTTACTATTGTCACCTATCAAAATTACATTAAAATCTTTAAGATTGTCAACTTTTTTCAAATGGATATCCTTTTTGGGAATTGTAAAGCTGCTTGAGCTGTTTGCATTATCTTTATTTTCTGCCAACACATATAAAACATCGTTACCCAGCATAACAGGGATAGCCTTATCCAAAGAGTTTAATGCTTCTTTTATAGACATCTTTGCAATAGGATAAATTTCTGCCCCTTCAAAAGAAAGCAGCTCATTGAATACCTTTTCCAGCCCGGGATTTAAGATAAATTGGCAAATAAACAGCCCAAGCCTGCGATTAAAAGCTATGGGAATAATATGATTGTCTGCTAAAGATTTAACAGTTTTGCTCATATTCTTAATTACTTCTGATGTTTCTGCCTCGGAAACCTCTACAATAATTGCGCAATCAGGGGATACATTCATACCTCCCACGCTAATTAAAGTCTTTAATGTAAATAAATCGGTGTTGCTTATTTCATCTCCAATGCTGTCTGCAATATCATCTCTTGACATTATAATAATGCTCTTGGCATTTTCAATTGAAATATCAAGCAATCCGCCTTTTAAGATAGGGTTGCCGCTTTTAATAATCACATTGACTTTGGCTAAGTTTTGCGCTTTGCTTTTACGCATTACATTGGTAATTTGGGATTTGATATACTCTTTTTCTTTTGAGGAGTATATTAGAACGGTGCTACTTTCCTCCGTATAAACCAAATCCTCAACTATTTGAGGCACTTTACTGTTCCAATTAAAGATTATTATATGGTCTTGCAAAAATAAATTTCCTTCAGCATTGCTCTTTTTCTCAAAATAGCCTTTTAGGGCATTGGTGGTCATTGCTATTACCACACCTGAGAAAAGCACCATGCTTAAAACTACAACCACACTTGCCAAAAACATAGTCTTAGGATTGTCCACATTAAGTACCGAATTGGGAGTAATCAACCACTTAATACTGCCTCGGGCAAAGGCATCTACCACACCATTAAAGGTGTCGTCTATGGCATCGGCAATAAAAGCAGAGGCTAGCAAAACTATCAAATTGATAAAGAGCACGCCGGCAATAGTAAAGACCAACGGATGCTTGTGCACCCCGATTGTGTACGAAGATTTTATCTTCCTTAATAAGGCACTCAGCCTATCTGTTACAGATTTTTTTGTTGTTTTCATTATTTAACATTATATTGATTAATTAATAATAAGTCAATATATTTGCTTCTTTAAGGGAAAATAAGGATATTTTTTGCTTTCTCAAGCACACAACCCCCCTTATGTGACTTTGTTACGGATTTTTGCAAAACAAATCGATATACTATTATTATAAAAAGGAGGTAGAAGCAAATGGCAATCAATTTAACAAAGAACAATTTCAATGAAGTGGTAAAGGATAGCGACCAGCCTGTGCTAATAGACTTTTATGCCGATTGGTGCGGACCTTGTCGTATGGCAAGCAAATTCGTAGAAGAAATCTCCCAAGAATATAAAGATAAAGTAAAAGTCTGCAAAGTTAATGTAGATGAAGAAGAAGAGCTTGCAAGAGAGTTTAAAGTATCCAGCATTCCGACATTTGTAATGATAAAAGACAATGCGGTTAAAGCAAGACGAACAGGTTTTGCAGGAAAAGGCAGCTTAATTGATATGCTGGAAGCATAGCCAATTAATATACATATTTTGCAAAAAGGCGGCAACAGCCGCCTTTTTGCATATGGCAAATCAAACAAAGTAAGTCCTTAATCTGCTTGTTCACTTTAAATAACAATTCTATCAACTTCAGTAAGGGTATCCAGCTCATAAGATGCAATATATTTGTCGCTTATGGTGTAAATATAATCCCCTATCCTCACTCCTCGTGTAATATGTTTTAGATATTTGTTATACCAATTCCCACTTTCTAGCTCATCTGCTAAAGTCAAATTGGTAAGCGTGCCGGCATAAGTTAGCTTATCTTCATCATTTTCTGCATCTAAATTGAAGCGGAGTACTGCAAAACCTTGTCTGCCTCTATACTGCCCATAGTCAGTATACAACCAATCCTCGTAAGCAAAGGCAAATAAACCTCTTTGCTCATCATATAGCAGCACCTTTGGGTCATAAAACAGCTGAGTATATCCCCCCTCGCCTAAAGTTATAGTGTTGATATTTACTGCCTCGCCTGAATTATTATCATATAATGATATTTTTAGTCCCAGCCAAGTTACGCTTTCGCCCCATTGGGTATATGTGACCACGCTGTCTCTGCCTACCCCTATTGTAAAATTGGTATCGCCGATATAATGGATATAGTAACTTACTCCATCCTCTTTTAGTCCTTTGCTGATTTTAGGATTGGCAGGGTCTGCTAAATCCAAATTAAAGTATGGGTCTACCATTTCAAAAGTCACTAGCGAGCCTTTATCCTTATTAAATCGCACAGAGTAAATAGACTCGCCCGGAGCAATATTGTCTATTTTCCCCGCTACGCTTAAATCAGGCTGCAAAACATATATCATGCTAAAGATATTACTGCCCCATACAGTTGTGGCAATCCTTAAATGGTCATTATACTCATCCATGGAATATCTATCTTTAACTGTGCCATATACCCTTGCTGTAGCCTTTTCCTCAAGGTCATTTAGCGCGATTTTTACAATTCTTGTAGTAGGTATCCTAGCTCTATCATTCTTGACCCAGCCAAAAATGTTAGTGCTTACTGCGCTATAGTAATCGAAAGAAGCTACATAAATATTATTAGCGGAAACATAAATAATGCCGCCTAAACCCAGAAAAGCACTTTGCTCGCTCTCCTTGGGATCCGTTAGGTCTATATTGCCTATTATTAAGTATGAATAATTGATAACATCATCATAATAATATATATCTTTAGCCGGTATTTTTCCTTTTTCGCCATTGTTTACCTCAGAATCTGCCATTTGAGGAATATACTTATCTTCCTGCCCGTAAGCAAAACCGTAATTAACCATATAAAAGAGCTTGCCTTCATCTAGCATAATACGAGAGGTATTGTATAAGCCGTCAATTGTCAATTGCCTTAGCAGTACAGGAGAGCTTTTATCTGCAATATTATATATCTCAATATCAGTCCTTGTATAAGGCATATAATAAAACCAATTAGACATTGTAGGACCGCCGTAATCGATATAGGGTTCGTGGACATACTCGCATATCCCGCCAATCATCACCAGCTTATCTTGGTAGATATACATTTCAAGAGGTATATAGTTGTCTACTGATATTTGTGACAGAACTTCCATCTGTCCTTGATTAGCGCTTACAATAGTACAGCCGGAAGTGTTTAGCTTATAGATATATTGCCCGTCATTTTTTACAATGTCACCTTCGTCCATCCCTTCTGTTTGGATATTAGTTTGCGAGTAATCATTAAAGCTTCCCGCAGTATCCATATCATCCGAACCATCCAATTCAGGGGACATTTTATTTGCACGAAGTCCAACACTTGAAAAGAAATCGCCAAAATTAAACCTATTTTCAAGTTTATTAAAGCCTTCTATCACCTCGAATATATCTTGGTAACTTGCACCTCTCAGTTGAGTATCCGGCAAGGATTGCGGCAAGTACACACTTGTTGCCGCCACCACTCCTACAACAAGCGCTACAATGCAAATAGCAATTATTGCAAATTTCTTCTTCATAACTAAGCCTCCTTTTTGTGGTTTTTCGTTTATAAATACTTTATAGCGTATATTTTCTTTGTTTCCGGTTTTGGTTGCAATTATATTTTTTAGAAAATCTTTTTCTTTCATTCTAGTCCTCCTTGCCGTATTTGCTTCTTATTTCAGCAAGAGTTCGATATAACCTGTGCTTAACATTGGACTCTCCCAGTTTAAGCTGACTTGCTATTTCTTTTATACTTAAATCATCGTAGTAGTATAAGGCAAATATTTTTTGTGTCAGCTTGTGTTTGCTTGTAATAATCTTCCAAATCTCCTCTACTGTTTGATTGTTAATATATTTTTGCTCAACCCAAACCTCTCCCGGCTGTTCTACTTCTGTCCATTTGCTACTGCCATTTCTTTTGGTGTAAAGAGGAAGGCTCTTAATTCTAGAAAGCAGCCGATAATGCTTATGCAATTTAGTTTTAGCAATATGCATTATCAATGCTTCTGCATTCTTAATATACTCCACGCCTTTTTTGCAAATCAGTGTATAAAATTCTAGGAAGGTCTCTTGCAGGATATCCTCTACATCTGCAAGGTTTTGGCATTTGGCAATTATGTATTTTTTAACTTTTACAAATACAGCATCGTATATTTGGTTGAAATAGGCGTTTCGTGGGTCGACCATCAAGAAACCCTCCTCTTTACACTATATAAGTGTCAAGTCCGCTTGTTTTTGTTCCAAGAAAATAAAATTTTTCAAATATATTGTAACATAAAAAAAGAAAAACACTTCGAAAACATTACAAAATGTTTAACAGAAAAGCGTCACACCAAAAGCAATAGGCAACTAAAAGATAAGGGATTGTAGGTAGCAGCATTTATTCTGGCAAGGAATTAATGTCTTCTTTAATTCAACAGCTGACCCACAACGCCGGCAAGGTTGTGTATATTAAAGATTACAGACGCTCGAAATATTTTTTCCTTAACTCTAGACCATAAGGGATTGATATCGGCAACGCTGGTAACAGATAAGCTGTGCATTACCCTTTCAATATCCCAGCCCTCAGGCAGCGTACGACTTAAAATAAGTTCGCCGCCCGGCGGGATATCTGCATAATTATTGTCGAAGCGTGAGGGCAGCCCCTCTATCTCTGCACATACTCCGCGCGCAAAGCAATTGCTTTTTATGCGAATTGTCAAGTTCCTTTCATCCTCTTCCGCAGAAATTCTGAAATTTGGTTTTATAAGCCGCGCTTTTTTATCGGGAACAAAAAGTACGTACCCAATTGCAGCAATATTGCCTTGGCTGTCGTAAAGCTCGGCGGTAAGGTATGAAGTTTTTGCATATTTTCCGTAAAAGGATGCGCTTAGCTTTATGTTGTCAAATTTTTGTGACGAATAAGGCAAAATCTCTGCGCTTTCTGAATACTCCGCAAGCAAACCGCCATTGAAATCCTTTACTTCCCACTTTAGCATGCCCTTAAATGCTTCCGCACGGTCGTTTACTGCATATATACTTATTCTTCTACCGCTCCGCTCAATAGAAAGGACAACGGGAGCAAAGAACCGTTTAGCAAAATAATACAAAGCCTTAAAGCTGTCCGTATAATCTATGCAGGAATCAGAGCATACCGGCCAGCAGTCATTATATTGCCATATAAGCGTACCGTGAGTGCGAGGATTGCGTCGCCAGCACAGCACCTCTTTTTCTATTATTTGAGCTTGAGCAAGGTTGGATAAGTAGACCAAGTGCGCAAAATTATCAGGATAACGATGGTCAAGCAGCAAATAATAAAGTATTTTACCAATGCCTCCAGCGGTCTTTTGATGCGAGGCAATGACAGGTGAGCGGAGCTCCATATCCTGCTGTTCGCAAAAGGATTTTATACAGTGAAGTGTGGGTAGAGATTCCATCCCAAATTCGCTTATAAAGCGTGACGGGCGAGAACGATAATACTCAGGACGCCTAAGCCCGTGCCAAACATGCCATAGGTGCGTATCCCCAACATCGTCAGAGCCAACTTTTCTCATAAACTTTCCCGAGCCCGGAGACCCCGCACGGTAAGGCGTTATACCGTCTTCTTCTCTAACTAACTCCGCAAGTTTACCGTAATAGAAATCCTTTTGTGCCTTTACAAGTTTATAACGGTAAATATAAGCGGGCAATATCGCCTCCACTTCATTATTGCCGCACCAAAGTGCAAGGGAAGCGTGATGTCTTAAACGCCGCACATTGTCACGTGCTTCTGCAAGGACATTTTCAAGAAACCCTTTATTCATAAAGGGATACGGATAACAAGCAAAACAAAAATCCTGCCAAACAAGTATGCCATAGCGATCGCAAAGCGAATAGAAAAGGTCACTTTCATAATAGCCGCCTCCCCAAACACGCAGCATATTCATGCCGGCATTGGCAGCAGTGCGAATATAATCCTCCAGCCTTTCGGGCGAGGTTCTATTGACAAAGCTATCCGTAGGTGCCCAATTAGCACCCTTTGCAAAAATGGGTACACCGTTGACGACAAAGCAAAAATTCGACCCGTATTTGTCAGGAGAAAGATCCAGTTCGATTGTTCTTATGCCTATTTCGAAGGAGCGTTTATCCTCACTCTTCCGCCCTCTTTTCAATTCCAAGATAAGCTTATAAAGCGGTTGTCCGCCCAAACCGTTCGGAAACCAAAGTTCGGGATTGTCGACGGTTGCACATAATGCCGCAGTTTTATTTGCAGAAAGTGCACATTCTACTTTTAAGGCGTTATTTTGCGGCGGCGTCAATATCAATTCTACGGATAAGTTCTCTGCGGCACCTTCAACAAGTGCATTGACCTTAACATTTACAGCAGTTCCGTTTTTCTCTTGTGTTATCCTAATATCCTTGAAACGACTGCTGTATGCATCAATATAAATATCACCCGTTATACCCGAAAGAGGTAGCTTAGGTGCCCAATCCCAGCCAAAATGATATGCTGGTTTCCTTATATGCTGAGAGCCGGTCGAGTTCATTGGATTTTGCGGCAAACGATATTCCTTTTGACATTTTTTTGCATATTTTATTGGAGAGTATAACACTACTTCGATATTATTTTTTCCGCATACAAGATATTTTTTGATATCAAAGCGGTATGTGCGATAGGCATTGGCGCAATTAGCGACCTTCCAACCGTTTATAAATATCTCCGCTATAGTGTCTATACCCTTTGCGCATAGGAAAATATTTTCTTTTTTTAAAACTTCTAAAGATACCTCGAATTCTCTCGAATAAATCCAATCCTTGAGAGCAACATTATATGCTGTTTGCTCGTTAAGACCATAAAAGGGGTCCTCAATCATTTCCGCTGCAAGCAAAGAAAGATAATTGCAACCCGGCACTGCTCCCGTAAGCTCTGCCGAATCGCCCGTCAGCTTCCAATTCCCGTTAAGGTCTATCCGCATATTTTCCTCCTGCCCATATAGCGCATTTTCTTTCCTAGGAAAAAATGCGCTCAGAAATCTTAAATATGTTAATTGTTAATTTATCGATATAAAAATTATATGCCTAAAATGCCGCAACCTTAAACCTTACCTGTCAATCAATATCCAAATAGCCCGTGCTAGCGGAAGGAATTGCAAACGCTGATAACTCCAACTTTTCAGAGGGAAGCTGTAAGAAATAAATAGTAATTTTGCTAACAAAATCGTTGTCATTTGTTTCAAAATACATTTTGACAGGCGGGGGCGCAAGCGAGCCTGAAGTTGTTTTAAGAGCAAAATTGATAATAAATTTATCGTTTTCGTCAACCGTTCCGCAAAACTCATATTCTTTGGTATCTACAAGGCAATCGTCCTTATCGGCAATTTTTGCGTCTCTTTTTTCTACCAATTGCCATAGCGAGTCGCCTGCCTCATCAACCATAGGCAAAAAAGCAAATCCTATTGCCTTGGCGGCGGGCATAAAGACAGAAATATCTTCTGGCCCTACGCTGGTATAATAGGTAGCCTCGTTTTCATTAATTACCCACCTTTGTCCTCCTATGGTAAGGCTTCTGTATGTTATTCCGTCTTTCTTGACAATAACTGCAACCTTTTTGGTCTCTTCAATCTTTTGAGACACAATCTTTATATCGAGATTTGTTTGAATATTGTCTTCCTCTAAAACTGCTCTCCATTCTACCAAGCCGGCAAAATCTGCAGAATCCTTACATATATAAACATTGCTGATTTCTTGCAAACCGTCTTCAGAAAATGTATGATTCTTAGATATATCGTCAAAAACCTCGCTAAAATCCAAATTGCATGCACTTAGACCTAAAACAAGGATAAATATTATTAATATTGAAATAAAATATACAGCTTTCTTCATAATTGCGCTCCTAACTAAATTATAACAGGCTAAGGGCATAAATGTCAATTAGCCTATAAGTTACAATAGAGTAAAAGATTACTTTGCTAATTCTCTTCTTTTAAGCAGTTCAGCTTCGACCTTTTCTCTTAGGCTTTCAGGATATTTAATAAACAGTAAAGGAATAATATATAAAATGCTCCCTATTACCGGTCCCAGCATAAAAATAGGCCAAATCCATTTAACAAATCTATCGCTTTGCGGCAGTCCTGCATCAAACAGCCTTTCGTCAAAATGCAAGTATGCAAGCACCAGCCCTGTTACAAGGGTAGATATGCCCAGCAACGCTTTTTCTATTAAGTTTTGAGTGGCAAAAGTGACTGCTTCTGCTCTTTTACCGGTTTTATACTCCATATAATCTAAAGCATCACCATAAATGGCAGTCCTAGCTATATAAATCATACCAAGTGGTACGCCCGCTATCCCCATAATTGCCATAACGCCAATTATTGCATAACCTTGATATCCTATAAAGTAGCAAATAATCCTGGCTATAATATCAGCTAAGTTTGCAATAATAAGTATATTGACCATACCTTTAACTTTTTTAGCCAGCTTAGTGGCAAAAAACATAGCAAAAAAGCCCGGAGCGGCAAGCACCGCAGTATAAACTGTAACAAAAGAAGTCCCATCTATCTTTAGTCCAAAGAAATTGTATTCGTTTACCATATACTTAAAAAAGTATATAGGCGGCAAGGTTCGGGCAATGCTCGATAGGATATTAGCTACTATTATCATCATTACAATTTTATTCTTAAAAAGCAGGTTTAAGGTGCCCCAAATAGATTCTTTGGGTACCTCACTTCGAATTCTTTCTTTTGCGGAATAGGTCAACATAGATAGTGACATCCCGCCCAGCCCAAGGAGTATGCCGCATATTAAAAACAATGTTTTTTCGCTTATGCCAAAAGCAGCAACATTGCCAATCAGCACAGGCATCAGCCAAGGAATCACCGCTCCCAACTCCCCTGCTATTCTTGCCCATTGAGAAACATTTTCCCGCTCTGCTGAATAAGGGGTAATTAAAGCGGTCATGCCCCATTGCGCAATATCTTGCACAGTATATAAAATATCCCAAACCAAAAATATGATAAAAATATAAGCTATTTTTGCCCAATCGGATTTTAAGCCTATATCGGTAAATAACAATGCGGACAAAAAGCCTATCCAAATAGGTGTTCTTATTAAAAATGGCCTTAGTTTTTCTCCTGTCTTAAAGCGTCTTCGGTCAATTGCCACTCCTAAAATAGCGTCATTAATTGCATCCCAGACCCTAGCTATACCTAAAAAAATGCCTACCAATGCAGGATTTATATACAATATACTGGTACAAAAGTAAAAGAGCCAAGCAGAAATAAGCGCATAGGTCATATTTTGACCTGTTATACCAATTGAAAATAACGCTTTTTCCTTAATGGGAACTACGAAGTTTTTATCTTTGCTCATAAAAAATCTCCTTACTATTATTAGGCTAATTATAAGCTAAGAACAAGATAAAGTAAATACTACTTGCTAATCTTTTATGGATTTTTGCATAAAAACAGCTTTTTTAAGCACTTAAATACTCTTTTTTTAATGCATATAGGGCAAGAGCTAACTCTAAGCGCTTTTTATGCATCTCACAACCAATTTCATAAATCCCGCAAATGCTGCCTGTAAAATTGTAGGCATTGGCGGCACAACCTCCGCCGCAATAATATTTGGCAGGGCATACCCTGCAAGTTGGCTTATGGCATAATGTATTATGTGCAAAACTCTGTGCTATTTCTGGGTTTTGCATGCCTGCAAATACATTGCCCATTTTATATTTTGTACCCACAAACTGGTGACAAGGGTAAATATCCCCTTGCGGGCTAATGGCAAGATATTCGCAGCCTGCGCCGCAACCTGTCATTCTTTTATTAAAGCAAGGTCCTTTTTCCAAATCAATCATAAAATGAAAAAAAGTTATATCCTCACCGCTCCTTGCTCTTTGCAACAGCTGACGGGCCAGTTTTTCATATTCTTTATAGATTGCTGGCAAATCGTCTGCCTGTATAGCTAAAGGATGATTGCTAGGCAAAACAACAGGCTCTACCGAAACGCTATTAAAACCTAAATCAATCAAATGCATAATATCTTTAGAAAAATCCAAATTTTGCCTGGTAAAAGTGCCCCTTGCAAAATAGCTTTTTTGCCCTCTAATGTCCTTAAAAGCTAAGGCATTGCGCACAACTTTATCGTAACTGGCTTTGCCCGATAACATATGCCTAATGTTATCATGTGTTTGCTGCCTGCCATCAATACTAAGCACCACATTGTCCATTTCGCTGTTAAGATAAGCGGCGTTTTCTTTATTTAATAAAATACAATTGGTAGTCATAGTAAAGTAAAAAGCCTTGCCGTGCTCTTTTGCCCGCAGCTTTGCATAGTCTACAATTGCCTTTACCGAAGACATATTTAGCAAAGGTTCGCCTCCAAAAAAGTCAATTTCTAAATTGCGTCTGTTGCCGCTGTTGGCTATTAAGAAATCTACTGCCGCTTTGCCTACATCAATACTCATATAATCTTTTGCGCAATTGTAATCTCCGCCTGAGGCAAAACAATACTCGCAACTCATATTGCAATCGTGACAAATATGCAGACAAAGTGCTTTAATATACTTATGCTCTCTTACAAACTCAGAAGTTGCGCAAGGGGTGTTTAAGATACCTTCTGCTTCGGCTTGACTAAATTCCTTATTGCGCTCTACAACTTGCTTGCCTTGCTTGCTTGCCAAAAATTCGCTCTCTTTTGCGGCCAAAAGCAAGTCATACCTATCTTTAGCGCATAAAAAAGTTAGGTAATCCACCTTATGCAAACTACCGCTTTCCACATCCCAAAGAAAGTAATGCTTTACTTGTTCAGCAAAGCTAAAAGCATGTACCATTATTCAGGTTTTTCGATTTTATGTATTTTTTCCTCTTGAATACAAGTTTGATTGCCTACCGTGCAACTTGTTTTGCAAGCTGATTGGCAACTGGATTGGCATTCGCCGCAACCTGTCTTAAAAGTTTTGCTCATTATTTTTTTGCTGATTGTCTTTATAAACTTCATTTTGCTCTCCTAACTATAGCTAATTATATCATTATAAATAGCTATATTGCAACTAATTGCCTATTAAGATGAAAATCTTATCATAACTAATATATTCTTATCATAAACTTTAATGTAATTTTGGGGGTTAAAAAATGAAAGAAAATAATAAATATTTAAGTTTTTTCAAAGATATACTGCTATCTACGCTTTTTGCTGTGCTAATTTCTGTTTTATTGGCATTGGTGCTGGCTTTAATAGTAAAATTTGTGAATATTAATGATTCCGCATTAAAAATAATCAATCAAGCTATAAAAATATTAAGTATATTATTTGGTATGATATCAGGCATTAAGCACCCTGCAAATGGTGCTGCCAAAGGTGCGCTTACGGGGATACTTTATGCGCTTATTACTGCATTGATGTTTTCGCTGCTTGACAAAAGCGCTTTTGGCAAAGTATTTGATTGGATTGACACTCTCTTTTCCATTGCCATTGGCGGAATTAGCGGCATCCTGGCTGTAAATGTAAAATCTAAATGAAATATTCTTTATATCAAAAAAGGGGTGCAACAATACTTTGCGCCCCTTTTTTTCTATATACTACAAAGTTACTTTTCTAATCTGCTGCGCACTGCACCTTTAATAATTATCATATTAATAGGCTCTTCTTCTGTGCCAAAATTAACAGTATATCTATCATTTTCCTTATCAATTTCTACAATTACACCAATAAAACCGCCAATGGTCATAATCTTGCTGTCAACTTCAATGGCATTTATCATTTCTTGCATCTTTTTCTTTTGTTTGCGTTGCGTAAAGATAGGAAAAATCATAAGTAATGCCATAAGTAGCAGCAAAGGAAGAATAGTCCAAATGCTGGAAGTGTCAATTGCCGCTAAATTTAATATATAATTTATCATTTTTTGCCTCCATTTTTATAATTAGAATATTAACAAATTTTGCCAATTAAATCAAGCAAAATGTATATCTTGTCCTAATAAACATAATTTGCCCTAAATTTCGCTGCAAATTCGTCTATATTGCCCTCAATAATGGCTTGCCTTAACAAGCTCGTAAGTCGGTGCAAAAAGTAAATATTATGATAAGAAAGCAATCTGCCGCCAAGAATTTCATCGGTATTAAGCAAATGCCTTATATATGCCCTGCTGTAATTCCTGCAGGTGTAACAATCACACCCGCTCTCTACAGGAGAAAAATCTTCCTTATAAGCAGCATTGCGTATAGTTATATCGCCTTGCATTGTCATAGCTGTACCGTTACGGGCAATTCGGGTAGGAAGCACGCAGTCAAACATATCAATGCCCCTAATTACACCTTCTACAATGCAATCTGCACTCCCTACCCCCATAAGATAGCGGGGCATATCTATAGGATAATAAGGATAAAGAGCATCTAGCATCTTATACATAACAGGTTTTGGCTCGCCCACGCTCAATCCGCCTATGGCTATGCCGCATTTTGCATAAGGAAGGCTTTTTTTAATGCTTTCTATTCTTAAATCCTTATACATATTGCCTTGCACAATGGGGAACAGCATTTGCTCTTTATTAGTTGCCGCTTCTTTGCACCTCTCCAGCCAAAAGATAGTGCGCTCCAACGCTTGTTTGCTTTGCTCCCAACCTATATCCGGGGCGGTGCATTCGTCAAAAGCCATAATTATATCAGAGCCTAAAATTTGCTGAATGACAATGGATTTTTCTGGAGTTAAGAAATGCTTAGAACCGTCTATATAACTATTAAAGTGTGCTCCGTCCTCTGTCACTTTGCGCATTGTTGATAATGAAAAGACTTGAAATCCGCCGCTATCTGTAAGTATAGGCAGCTCCCAATTCATAAACTTATGCAATCCACCCGCCTTTTTGATTATTTCCATACCAGGGCGAAGGTATAAGTGATAAGTATTTGCTAAAATTATTTGACTGCCTGCACTCCTCACTTCCTCGGGGGTAAGTGCCTTAACAGTACCCATTGTGCCTACCGGCATAAAGACAGGAGTTTCTACTACGCCACGAGGAGTGGAAAACCGCCCTATTCTGGCATTTGTCTTTGTGTCTTGCTTTATAACTTCATACTTAAACATTGCTTAAAGTGCTTCCTTTTCCTTTATAGTATTAACATTGCATCGCCAAAACTAAAAAAACGATAGTTCTTTTCAATAGCTAGATTATATAGTTCTAAAGTTTTTCCCCTGCCCGCAAAAGCTGACACCAGCATAATTAGCGTAGATTCTGGTAAATGAAAGTTGGTAAGCAGCGCATCCACAATTTTGAATTGATATGGCGGATAAATAAATATATCTGTATAACCGCTTTGTGCCTTAACCTTATCGCCTGCGCCCACGCTTTCCAGCACCCTAACCGAAGTAGTGCCTACCGCTATAACCCGTCTGCCTTGCTCTTTAGCTGTATTTATAGCAATGGCTGCATCCTCGCTTAGCTCATAGTACTCCGAATGCATTTTATGTTGAGTTATATCGTCTACCTTGACAGGCCTAAAAGTGGCAGTACCCACATGAAGCAGAATCTCAACTATCTTACAACCAAACTCTTTTATTTTTGCCAGCAATTCAGGAGTAAAATGCAGTCCTGCGGTAGGGGCTGCGCTAGAGCCTTCTTGCAGAGAATATACCGTTTGGTATCTTTCTTTATTTTCTAACTTTTCTTTAATATATGGCGGCAAGGGCACATGCCCTACCTGCTCTAAAATATTTTCAAAAACACCTTTATATGCAAACTCTACCAGCCTTACCCCATCCTCTAAATAGCTTGTAACTGTTAAAGATAATTGCTCATTTACAGTTAACTTTTGCCCTAACTTTGCCTTTTTTGCAGGTCGAATAAGGGTTTCCCAGCAGTTAGTATTGACTCGGCGCAGCAATAATAGCTCAAACTTTCTGCCTTGCTCGCTGCTCGCAAACAGCCTTGCCATAATTACTCTGCTTGTATTGATAACAAGCAAATCATCAGGGCGCAAATACTCAATTATATCTTTGAATTGTCTATGCTCTACGCAACCGCTTTCCCTATTGTAAACAAGCAAAGCGGAAGCATCTCTTGGCTCTATTGGGGTTTGTGCAATTTTATTTTCTGGTAAATGGTAAAAAAAATCTTGTCTGCTAATCATCTGCGCCGCCCGGAAGCATATCAAAAATGGTATCGTTGGCAATTGGCATAGGCATATTCATATGTTGATAAGCTCGCCTAAGGCACACTCTGCCTCGGGGGGTGCGTGCAATGAATCCCAATTGCAGCAAATATGGCTCGTATACATCCTCAATTGTTATAGATTCCTCACTGGATGCCGCAGAAAGGGTATCCAGGCCTACAGGGCCGCCGTCAAATTTTTCTATAATTGTTGCCAAAATATTCCTATCGGTATTATCCAGCCCTAATTCGTCTATTTCTAAACTGGCAAGAGCGCTTTTGGCAATGGCTAAGGTAATAAGATTGCTATCTTCATATTGCGCAAAATCCCTTACCCTTTTAAGCAGTCTATTTGCCACTCTGGGAGTACCTCTGGAGCGGGTAGCAATTTCTGCCGCCGCCGCTGAATCTATTGCTATATCAAGTATATTGGCAGAGCGCGCTATAATTATCTCCAATTCCTCAGGAGTATATATTTCCAACCGAAACACCATACCGAATCTATCCCTTAAAGGCGAAGACAAGCTGCCTGCTTTGGTAGTTGCCCCCACTAAAGTGAATTGTGGCAAAGTTAATCTGATTGTACGGGCGCTAGGGCCTTTGCCCAGCACCATATCCAGGGCATAGTCTTCCATAGCGGGATATAATATTTCTTCTACCGTATGATTTAAGCGGTGGATTTCGTCAATAAAAAGCACAGAGTTCGGCGAAAGATTGGTAAGCACAGCCGCAAGGTCGCCCGCTCTTTCAATGGCAGGTCCGGAGGTAATACGGATGTCAGAATCCATTTCGTTAGCTATAATATGGGCTAATGTTGTTTTGCCTAGACCGGGAGGGCCATACAATAAGCAATGGTCAAGAGCTTCGCCCCTTTTCTTAGCAGAATGCATAAATACTTTAAGATTATCTTTGACTTTAGTTTGCCCTATATATTCATTCAAAGTTTTTGGACGCAAGGTAGCTTCCGCTTCGTCAGCCAAAGAAAACTCTGTAGTAACCAACCGTTCTATTTCCATTTCTCTCGTATAATATAGTTAATACTTAACTGGACTAACCAGTTAGCTATATTACTCCTCTATTTTTGGTTAGGGTTGTAGGGAAAGCTTTTTCCAAAAAAGGTTGTCCCTACATAGTCCCACCATATAT
>Ga0265293_10002926_pt1 | contig 32844 bp, 45 predicted proteins | sample Munlanlewell138R_FD_192505 | JGI IMG/M metagenome (GOLD analysis project Ga0265293, IMG submission 192505) | Leachate microbial communities from a municipal landfill in Southern Ontario, Canada - Leachate well 138R | ecosystem: Engineered > Solid waste > Landfill > Unclassified | place: Canada... | reverse complement strand
ATGCGTAAGTCCGATATTAGTTTCGATAGAAATTTCCCTACCGAAACTTCTGTTTACATGTACGATTTTTCTTTTTCCGCACCTACACTCATAAAGAATGTCTCGTGAGTTAAATGAAACGTATTTTCTCAAGATGGGTTTCCAATTGTGAATGTGAAATAAACGGTGTATAACACCGTGTATATCACGTTGCTGTTCGTTTATCAAATTATTGTTCTCCATATTATAAATTTTATTTAGTTTTTTAATTTATAGTAAAACCAAGTTCAATTAATTTTTCTTTTACGCCTTTTGCGTTTTCCGGTATGTCAACTGATTCCCAATGATCTTCAATAAACATATTATTAGAAATACAATAAAATAATTTAATTTCATCACCGGTTTTTTTACCATTTAAATCCCGGGGGAAATCTATGTAAAAATATTATGGATCAAATGAATTAAGTTTATACTGATAAACTTCTTGACCATCATAATTACCCATTAATTGAAATGAAAATTGTGTTTTCCAGTCAGCATAAAATAATTGACCACCCCAATATTCAAGATTTTCAGCGAATTGTAAATCAGATGTATATAAACCATAGTCAACACATTGTTGAACACCAACATAATTAATAAAATCAACAAGAAGTGCATCAATAATCTTTTGGGTGACTAATTCTTTACCATTAAGATTATTCATATGTTTATTTCGAAAGATCGATTTTTTAGCACCTTTGCGATATGTTTTCGCAAAAGTTGTTAAAGCTTCTAAGAACTCACCTCTTGTCATTTTAATTTAATATTGTAGGCCGTACTTCAAACCGCATCTCAAGATATTTGATAAGATACTTTGCATAATCGACCAATAGTTCAACATCGTCAAAAACAAAACTGTTTTGACCTTTTTCTTTTGCGTTACTGTAAGCTTTCTTCAATTCCACCAATTTTTCGGGTGTAAATTTCATAATAAAACAATTTATATTCAACAGCAAATATAATCATTTTTTTCATTAAAAACAAAAAACCTCCGAAAAAAATCGAGGTTTGTTTTATTTTTTTATGTAAATCTTTTTAGATTGGTCACCCAGCTTACCAAATTCATAACCCTATCTCCACCATCTAATCATTCTTTTTTTATTAAAAATTAAAGCATCTTGTGTATTAGGCGTTAAATCATATGGCGCATATCTAATTCTCAATTTAATATCTTTATCATGTGTAATTAATGTTGATGTTAACACATTATAATTAGATAAATGTGAATCCATAATTTCCATTGTTCTCATTACAACATCTAACATATTTTTACCTTCCCAAATTGGTAACTCATTTTTTCTTTAACGGAACCACCAGCAATAACAAAAGCATCAGCGTGATGCGATTTTTCTATTTTATAATTTATTCGTTGATATTTTGTTATATGACCAAATGTTGTTTTAATTGATATGTTATTGTATTTATCCTTTAATTCTTTATAAATCCGTTTTTTAATTATATTCATAAATGCAGCACCTTTAAAGTTTTTAACTTTTTCATTCTCCAAAAACAAAAACAAATTCCCCAATAAATTAATTGTGTCTTGATTCAAGGTATCTTTCAAACACTTTCTTACTTATTTTATTCCCCAAAATTTCTTCTATTTTCCCCATATTTCTGTTAATTTTTTTATTATTTAGTCCAATTAAAATTTTTAGCTGTATTTTCAAAAATAGACGTTAATTGGTTTGACATTTGGTATCTTTTATGGTTATATTGAATACTTTTATAAATGTCACCGTCACCATGTCGTTCTGACGCAGCTTTCCAGTCAAAAAACATTTCAACAACATCAAATAAATCCATATTGTTTATACCATTTAAAAAATGTTCTGGGTGATGTGAATTATTTTTATAGTGATGGTCTAACGCCGGTTTTAAATTCTTTAACGCTTCTTTATATTCTGGGGAACCATAAGTTAGATCTCTTAATTTTGTGGCGTTATCAAAATATGGTTTTTCTTCTTCAGATAATTTAGAATTATCATGAATTAATGAACAGTGTTCAAGTTTTTGAACAAATAATTCAATTAATTGTTTAATTCGAATTTTATGTTTTATTGTGTCAATTAGACTATTATTTTCTTCCGATATTAATTCGACATCATTGGGATGAACCATATGACCATCTTTTAATTCGACACCAAAACCTCCGGAATAAATTGAATATTGTTTAATAACACCTTTCCGAATTTTACCTTTATATAATACTTTAATTTCTTGTGGTTCCATTTTATTTTAAAATTTCTTTATATACTTTAAGATAGTTATACGCATCATCCAGCGTTGGAAAAATTATTCCGGACATTTGATCAATGAACGCATGTTCGTGAATATTACCTTTTTCCATAACAGTAATAACGAGCTTACCTTTGGTGTACGCTCTCGAAATTTCAGCTACAGTACCAATCGAAACACGTTTAGCACCAATAAAATTAGCTAAAATAATATCTGAGTTATCCACCATCCAGAAATCAACCCGTGTTATTGCTTTATCTGTAACAATTGGGTGTTGATTATAACCGGCACTAGGTAATTCACCCATATTTTTTAAGAAATCTTTACCTAACATTGGATTAAATACCTCAAAACCCATTAATTTTAGTGTTTCTTCCCGAGTTTTAAATTCATTAATACATTCAGCATAACTTAACCCACTGATTGGACCTACGGTATAAATCTTTAATTTCATTTTATATTAATTTAATTTTAAGACCCATTTCATCTCGCATATGTAATAATACTTCAGCGTTACCTTTAGCGTCATTTACTGGATGATGATCGTGTACTGTTTTACGAAGATGTTTCCATTTTTTTCTGGTATCTTTAACCAAACCGCAATAAAGATCACCAATTCGTCTTCCAGAGAAACCAAATGGGTTTTTACCGATATATTTATGAAAATAATAATTCATGTACGCAAAATCAAACGCTGGGTTATCCGTAATAAAGATTGGGTATCCAACGGTTGTTGCTTGAATATATTCAGTAAATTTTAACATAACATCTAATGGGTCGTCAAATTTTTCATGTTCTTTTCTGGAGAATCCGGATATCGCTAACGAATCTGGTTTATAATTTAATGATATTGGTTTAGTTTGACCATAAAATGTTTTATCCAGCCTGTCATCTACTTTAACCACCCCAAAACACACCATACTGTAATCACCCGGATATGGCCCATCTGCTTCTACGTCTACCACAAAATAACTCATTTTATTTACTTTTTATTGTTGAAAACCTCATTTCTTTACTATAATTTAATGTGGTTTCAACCGATTTTTTAAATTTATCACTCATTGGGTCACCGATAGTCCCGAAAATAAAGGTTATTAGTACATCCATTATCATGGTTTTAATTCTGGTTTAATATGATTATTAACAATCTTATTGATTGTTCGTTGATGGACACCAAATAACTTACCTAAAATTTTATAAGTATATTTCATCTCACTGTTCCACATTTGTCGGATCTGTAATATTTCTTCATCTTTTAATCTTTTACCACAATTTTTACCAAATTTTTTATAATGGTGTTTTAAGTTCTCGGAACCAGTAACCCACGCCAAATTATAAACATAATTGTTTTGAATGTTACTATCAATGTGGTTTACTTGTGGTTTGTTTTTTGGGTTGGGAATGAATGCTTTCGCCACTAATCGATGAGCACGAATAAGTTTTTGTTTATTCTCAACCATAATACTCGCAAGACAATAATCGTAAGTATCTTTCATCCACATAATATAACTATTTGGTCCTTTTACGCCTCCAAATTTATTTATTTTATATGTTGTATTTAAATCTTTATGTTTTATTGTTACCCATTTTTCATCATCGATAATTTCAACATATGATTGATCTTTGTGATAAACTCTAACCTTATGACCACAGACACGATATAGATTATATATATCATTTTTTTCTATTGGATTTGAACTGAACTCTTTAATTTTTTTAAAGATCAATTTAACCCGTCTGGGCTTATCAATTTTAACAATTTCAAGTTTTTTAAACATAGCTTTAGGTATTATTTTGTTCCAATTTATTTTTTAAGTTTTGTAGCACTTCAAGATCACCAAAAGTTGTTTTCTGTGGTTTATTAATTTTTTTTATTACAGTTTTTTCTTCTGTTTGGGTAATATCAACACCGTTTTCTTTCATCAATTTAATTGTTTCTTTAGCTCTCATGTTTTTAGCTAACCAATTCATGTGTTTGTCACCATGTAATAATTTTGTAGCATAAAAATTATATAATTGTTCATACGCATCTTGACATAATAATTTATCAGATTTCTCACACTCAATTCCCAAAACAGCTCCTTTTGGTAAATGTTTTTTAGCTGGGTGTTCCATATATTTTTTCTTCTCTTCCTCGTCACCGCCAAGATCTAATGAAACCCGGAGATGTTTACTAAATTCCTCTGGTGTTGTTTTTAACATCGCACCCATTGCTTCAGATTTACCAATTAATTTTTTTCCGGTGATACAACACTTTGGTTCTTCCATTTCATTGGTATCCCAAATAAATGTACCTTTCCCCACCGGAAAAAAACTACGTAATAAATGTGTAATGAAACCTTTACCCTTTTCTGAGTTATAGATTTTTTCAATTTTTTGATAAATTTGTTCTTCTGTCATATTATTAATTTTTACAAAAATACTTTATTTTCTTTAAATAATTTTAACCCAATTTAAATCACCTTCTAATTGATGTTCGAATCTGTTCAACATATTTTGTGTTACTTCGATATTGTTACTATGATAACGACCATCGTTATCTTTTTTTATGTAATGCTTACCATCATATGAAGATACTTTAAGTAACTGAAGTAACGCTTCCTCATATTTATCTTCTGTTACATCATGAACATAATTCTGTTTTTTACATTTAGAACATTCATAAACCAAATATGGTGTGTGGTCTTTATCCGGTAATGATAACCAGCTACCATTGCTATATTTTTTAGTTTTTCTTCTAGCTGTTATTAAAACCCAATCATGATCTTCCGGTTTTTCACATGTCAATATATATGTTGAATATGTAACGTCAACATTTCTCATATATTCAAAAGCCTTGCCGCATGAACCACATTCATTTTTACCGCAATCATCATCATATTCCCATGAATCAATATCTTCATATCCACAATGTGGACATTTAATATTATTTTCGTAACTATAAATCGCATCTTTCATTGATATATTTGTTTTTAATATTATTTTATCTAAATTTTATATTTTTTTGTTAACCATTTTCTTTGCAATATATTCAGCTTTAATATCTTAACCAATCTCAATTATTACTGGTTTTAATTTTGTTAATTCATTAAAAATTGTTGTAATATTAGCGGTCTTGAACTTCAGACCGTTGTAGATTTTTGTACTCATTTAACGCTTTTTTAAGTTTTGGTAAAAAGTCTCTTAAATATTTTTTTTCTTGATGTTCACCGTAAACAAGATACCGCCATGGTTCACATTCAAAAATTGCTTTCATAATTGATTCGACACGTTGCCGATTTTCCATATCTATAATTTTTGGTAAAGATATGAAATAAAAATTAAAATATCAAATAATAGTTATTGTTTTTTTTTTAACTCTATATTACAGTAAAAGGCGTACTCATATATTCAATACTCCCACCATTTTCAGTAAATTCATTCTTTAGTTGTTGAGGTAATTCATCAAAGTTTTCAATTATGTGTTCTGGTAAATAACCAATTTGAGAAAATAAATCATCCCCATTTTTAACTTTTTCAATTAAATCATTTTTTAACATTTCAATAATATGATCAAATTGAAACATGCAACGGCACTCATCGTAATATAACCAACGAATTATATTATCAGCATCTATTTGAATCGTTGGTATTAGTGTTGATGTTCCTCGTAATCAAGCTTCTGTTAATTGTTTTTTAATTATTTCTTTCATAATTATAATTTTCTAACATATAATTAATAGTGTAACGGTCAAACACCTGTTTAACTTTATCATAATTTGGATAAAGATTTTGATCTTCTGGTATTATTCTAACAACGACACGTCTATCTTCATCATACATATCATCGTGTTCATATTCCTGATATGGGTGAATATCCGCAATAACATATTCTGAAAGTTCTTTCATTATATTATCCAATTTATATTCCGGAACTTGTTTATTTAACCTAATAAATTCTGAATTATCACCATCATAATTTTCTACGTCTACTGCTAAGATCATAAATTCTTCATCTAAATTTTTAAATTGTTTTTTTAATCTAGCCTCATTAATGTAATCTGGATCTTTGGCCCATTTTTTTAATTCTTCTCTAGCTTCATTTTCATCAAATAAATGGAATGACGACCCTATAACGTTATCTGGACCATATTGACCAAATAAATCCCAAAATTTCCACACCATTGGATTTTTTAACCAGTGATCAAGATTAGCAAAACCATATATAATTAAAATTTCAGCAACATCTTCTTCACTTAACCAAGCCTCGCCCTTCATTATACCATCAAGGTCAGATTCTCTAATCCAACAAGTATCAAAGCCTTGTCCCCTATAATTATACATAACAAACCACTCATCCGAATAATCTCTATCTTTTGGTTGTCTCATCACAAAATCATATTCAAATAATGATATTTCAAGGTCGCTATCAACACCTTGCCAATATTCCTCGGGATTTGGCATATCTTTTAATTTCTTTTTTAATCTAGCTTCAGCTAAAAAAACAGAAGGTATTTTCATGTGTTTATTCGCTTCACATTGTTCCACATAATTAACGCTATTTATACCAAGTATTGTCCCAAATTTATCACAAATAAAACCATATTGTTTAGCTAATTCAATTGCTTCAGCATCATCAGTTAAAATACCACCATCGTCTAATTTTTGGATTTCTAAAAACTGACTATTAGGTAAATAGTAAGGGAAATTTTTAGCGTTTTCCGGATCTGTTTCAAATAATGGGGATTCACGATAAAATATTTCCCAACCTTCGGCTACTGGATCATTGTTTTCGTCCCATCGCCATTTATTAACAGCTTGAGATATTGCGTCATCTGGATAATAAAAAATTGGGTGTGCTTCATCTAATATTGTTTGTAAATCATAATATTGATACGGTGGTCTATTACCTCTATTTGTTTTATTGTAAACTTTAATTTTATCCGTATTTGAGTTTGTGTGTGACATAACCTGAAAAACGCTTAAATCATTATTTCTTCTCCAATATTGTGCGAAATATACTATAGGTTTTATAGTTCTTTTTAATCTAGCTTCATTTAATTGATTATTCTTATTTAATGTTGTTAATGTATAATTAACCCACCAAAAAAAGTTATAAATACTATTTAACACATCCTGTTTATTATAAATAGTTTCTGAATAATCTTCGAAGTGAAAAAAACGATAATTATCGTTTTGATTATCTTCATCATTAAATCCATTTTCAAAATATTTTATTTCAAGATCATAAAAAAACTGTGTATTCAATATTGTGTTAGCCGGACAAATTAATTCAGCTCTAATTTCATAATTATCAAAATGTTTTCGATCACTAACCCACCAAGCAAAATTCTGTGTTTGGGTTCCATCACTAAATGAAAGAATATCACCAAATGACCCAGCTTCCCAGTCCAAACCAAACGGTTCCCCATCCATGCCAAACATAATACGACTAATTAGGTTTTCAATCGGAGTTTCTTTAATAATTTCATTTGTTATTTTAGAATTTATTTGTTTGATTTTTAATACTGATGGGTGATATAGTTGTTTTTTAAGTCTAGCCTCATTAATTTGTTCTTGACCTAAAATACGATTAATAATATCCCATTCTGGCGTTTCAAATAATTCGTCTTCATCTTGAAGATCGCAATAAATTCGTGATAAACTACCAAGGGCTTTATATAATTGTTTAGCTTCAGCGTCAGTATAATTATGTTGAATATAATTACTATAAATTGTTTCATTAACCATTTGACCTAAATCAATAATTAGATCTTCAAAATCACTAATATTTATATTTTCTGGTTTGTTATTTAAGTGTATTTCTAAAGTCATAAGTGGGTCGTCAAAATCTTCAGTAACATCTCTAACATAATCAACAAATGATAATGTACTTAAATGGTGTTGCAGCTGGTTATAAGCGACATCAAGAATAATTGGATTGTTGGCCCATTGATTATCCGCTTGGTCAACTGTAATGTAAATTTCGCCGGTTTGATGGAAAAAACTTTGTAATTCAGCTGTAATATTAGTAACAGTTTTAACCCAGTTTAACAGTTCATCTTCATGTAATGTATATTTCTTAGTTTCCAGATCGAAATCAACAAATTTAAATTTTGGTCTTATTCTTTTCTTTAATCTTGCCATAAAAATATTGGTTTATCCATAAATATCTTTAATATAAATAAAAAACCCGATTTTCCAACCGGGTTTAATTTAAAGAATAAGTAGTTTATAATAATTTATGACCAGATTGGTTATACAACTCAAATTCTGTGGGTTTATACCAGAGTTCAACAAGTACTTCATATCTTTTTTGGTCCCATGTACCTGTCGGTTCTATTTCTTTATATTCTACCTTTACGACTTCTAAACCACCGGGTAATTTTTGGTTTTGATAATGTTTAATTAAACTAGATTTAACCCAAATATATTCACCAACTCTGGGTATTTGTTTAAAATTATTCATGTTTGGAAAATGTGACATATCATATTTATCCAAATTTGTATGTAACACAATATTAACGTTTGGTTCCATATTTATTCTTTTTTTAATTTTTCTTTAATTAGTAATGTTGTTATCGCTTCGAGTTCGACTTTTATTGATAATGGTATCTTACCAGAAATTAAATATTTAGATCTAAAATCATGTAAATTAATTAATGGTTGACCCTCATCAATTTTAGATTTCTTAATTATTGCTATTGATTCTAATATCTCTTCTTCTTTTTGTTTTTCAACAGCAATATCATTTAATTTATCATATAACTCTTTAATACCAATAGAAACAACGCCAGTTGTTTTCATACCTTTAGGTTTCATTTCAATTCTTTGATCATCTGTCAAAGATATTAAAATATTTCGGTCATCCGTTGTTTCACTAGATTCTCGAAAAATTGTTTTTTCTAATTTTGTTACCATAGATATAAATTTATAACAAAGATACGAAAAAAAATAAATTATACAAGTTTATTTTTTTTTTCAGATATCCTTTTTTTCTGGAAGCTTTAACTGTTTTTCGGCTAGCTTTTCAATAATTATTCTTGGTTCATCGGTTAATTTTAATGGTGTCCCACTATGAACATTTCTCTGATACTTTTCGCCTTTTTTACTACACTCTTCAGCCTTTTCTTTTTCAAATTGAGATAATATTTGTTTATACAATTCATAACCAAGATCTGCTTCTGGATCGTAACCAATACCATAATGTGCGTTTGTGTCCAGATTCCAAACAAGTTTTTTAATATATGTTAAATAATATTCAACAGTATCTCGAACATTACAATAATTGGACATTGCATTATCCGCATTTTCTGGATGTTCTTCTTTATATTTATAATAGTGTTCTTTCATCATACTATGTTCCAGTGCTGGTAGGTGTCTTTCAGACAATTGACCACAAATCATCCGACTGTGTTGTTCTAATGCACTCGCAATTAGTCTAATTTGTTTTTCATTAAGTGTTATCCTATATTCTTTCATTTTCAACAATTTTAATCCAATTAAGTATTTTTTCTTCTGTTACATAATAATCTCTTTCACCACATTCTTTACAATCATCCCAAAGTAGATCTAACGATAAAAAATCAAAAACATTTTCATCAGAACCAAAATACTCAACAAGTTTATTGAAATCTTCATCTGTTAATGGGTTTGGTAGGCCGCCTCGATCCAGATAATAACACCATGGGATCTTTACATTATTAATTTCTTTATATTTTGAATACGGGCAAAAGACGGTATTAAGTGAACCATCAGTACTAAATGTTTTTTTCTTTCTTTTATCAATAACATAGCAATAAATGCCCGGTGGTATTAATTTTTTATCTTTTTTCATAATTCTGATATTGTAATAAAAACTGGAGTGTGTTTATCGACATAAGCACCAAGAACATTATAATCCATATAATCCATAGCTACTTCCATTGTCATTTTATCATTCTCCATTAAAATTTGATAACATTTCTTTAAATCATAAACAGCACAATCAACTTGACCAAATTTATAACAAACGCCAATTAATGCATCATCAAAACCATCAGCAAATAGCATTTCTTCATTGTATTCTGATAACATTTCCCTAGTAATCTTCCCCATCATTTTTTTCTTCTTTAGACTTCCAGATGTTCATATTTGTTTTTCCATCGTCAAAACATGGTTTACACACGGTTTTAATCCAAACTTGCGTGTGACCAATATTTTCTTTAGATCCACAAATTTCACAAACGTTATATGACTCTTCTTCGGCATTATTTATTAAATCCCAAATATAATCATCGGCACCAGCAAGATAAAAACGCAATCCACCATATTTTTCTTTAACTTGAAGTAGAGATAGTTTCCATTTTTTATCTTCTGGTAATTGATTATGATATGATATTATGTCACCCATTAGTTTATCTAAAAGGTTGAACCAACCATCACCATGTTCAAAACCAAATACCATTGGCATTAATGGACCTTTATGTGTTTTGAGATATTCAAAAAACTCCGGATACTTTTTAACTAATTTGTTTTCTAATTCTGTTTTCATATTTAAATTGAATAACTATTCATTATGTTATTACATTTTTTACCTTTTTTGTAACTATTATTACCGCTATATTTGTTTTAAAAAATTAAACTTGCGGGATCATCCCATTTACTATATAACTTACAATTCTCCCGGAGAATTAAATACCGAATGGACTCTTTTGCTTCTTTACTCATACAATCACTATCAACAACAGCAGAAATACCATTAATTGAATATTTACGGGCACCAAACGGTAATAACACCAATTCAACACCCATTAATTGAATATATTTTTCAATTTCATAAATAGTCCGGACGCTAGCACTATTTTCATCAATCCATTGATTTTGTTTACACTGAATTTTTGATTTATATAATTCTCTAATTGTTACTTGATCAGCACTTAGGTCTTTAACCCGGTTAAAAATTTCTTGTGGCGTTTTATCACTATAAACACTTGTCATATTAAGTGATAACCTTAAATTAAAGCCAAAAGATTTAATTTGTTTACATAAATCATCTAAATCAAACATTAAATCTCTCGGGATATCATTAATCAAACCATTTTGATATGAATCAAATATATCTGAAATAGATAACGATATTGTTGAAAAACCGAAATTAGACAACATTGTTAAATTCTTATTTGATAACATAACGCCAGACGTTTGAAGTTCAAACCAAACAAAAGGTCGATTAACTTCATTATTTATTACTGACATAAATTTTGTAATAAAATCTCGATTTTGTAGTGGTTCACCGATTCCAGTAAAAATAATTGTATCACAACCATTATCTCTAGCAAATTGTAATCTTCTAATATAATTAGCCCGATATTTCCAATTTTCTGGGGATTTTTCCACTAAATTTTCATATTGATTTTCATGTATTCGACTAACACAAAATTTACAGTCATTAACACAACCGTTTAACGGTACTACTATAGATAAACTTTGTATTTCCATATTTTAATCTTTTAGTAATTCATATTCTAAAAACAAAAGTTCCTTTCAATTTCAAAATTTTCGTAATTAAAAATCACTTATTATTTCATCATATTGGTTAATGGATTCTTGAATTAAAAAATTTGTAATAATTTCATCCTGTAAACCATCAAATAAATCACGAACTTCTCTTTGAGCATAATCAACAATATTTTCTTCGTATTCACCATGTTCATCTTTAATTGTTGGTGCTGTGTTTGCGGCTAAAGCAATTAAACGTTCTTTATACCATTGAATCGTATCATTACTTTCTTCTAATTTATTTTCTAATTCACTTTTAGAAATTTTAGATAAATAAAGATCTTTTAACCTAAATTTATGTTTAAGTTTAAAATCAAATTTCGGTATAATAATTCCCCAACCCATAATATTAATTCTTTTAGATACAATATAGTTATTTTTTTTTAATTTGTCAAATTTTATTCAAAATAAATTGTTACCCAACGAAGGAAATCTGGATACCATATTATCCTATATATTTTTTCAATTGTGTTATTTTCTTCTTCTTCAGTCAATAAAATATGTAATAAAGGTACTAGCCATTAAAATGATTAATGTTAGTGGTGTAATTATTTAAATTTTTTTCTTTTAATTACCAAACTCTGCAAGATATTGTTGTATATCTTCATCTGTATCTACCTCTTATCCAAGTTCAAAGAAATCATCATCTAACAATATTTGATCGATATTTTTTTTCTGTATTTTATTTAATTTATCCACATTATCCTCATAAATATCATTAATTTTCTTACTTGATTGTTGTATTAATGTTACTAAACACCATTCGATAAATTCCCGTAACAATTTACGATAACCATCTTCTGTTAAGTATAGTTGAATAAAACCTTTTTGGTGATATTCCCAGTCACAATCAATCGTAGCCCCAGCGTTAAGATAAAACATATTCTGTGTGAAATTAATACCGCCACTTAAATCATAACCATAATACGGGCTCTGCCTATCATTTGTTGTAAATGAAATAGATATAACTGTGTAATTAAGATACTTAGATCTTCTTATGTCAGTAAAAGACACTGATGTTTTAAACTTCCAATTTGATTTTTTATTTATTTCATTTATTTCATCCTCAATCACATGATTAATTAATTGAATCATGTGATTATTAATAATTTTATCTAAATTCGTTTTAACTAAAAGTTCAATTGTTTTAATTGCATGTTCTGGGACCTCAGTTTTAAAATAATAATCTAACGTTTTACCTTTCGGCAACGCTATGTTAATACAATCTTGAACTACTTGTTGTTGTTGTTTCATATTAATTATTGATATTGGTAACGTAAAAATATCTTGTTGATAATTGTATTTTTCAAAATCAAATAAGATCGTATAGTTTTTAAATGAATCCGTTTTTAACCTAATAAAACATTCTTTTGTTTTTTCTATCACCTTCCAACTATAATCACCCAATTCAACTTCTTTTTCATCTAACATCAGTTCAACCACACCAAAAATTACCAACTTTAACATATGAATATCAACACCACCATTCAAATGATAATCCATCAAACGTCTTGTTATTCGTTTTGGTAAATAACGATTCATACCATTTTTCAATTCATCATCTAGTGTATTAAAAACTTGAGCATCATCCGGATGTTGTTGATTGTCCCAAAGATGTATAGCAAATTTACTGAATGGATTGTCTTTATCATCTTTCTTGTGTTTATCAATAATATAAAATAAACTGCCATTTTCAGTATATTTTTTAAAGTAACTATCATCATTTTTAAGGGTTGTACACCATTTAGTACTAATACCCCAAAATTTAGAAGATTCCCAACTAAGTGGTACTAATATTAGATAATCATCATCTTCATAAACAATATTAACATCTTTTTGTTGTTTTATTTTTTCCTCTCGATCTTTTTTAATTTTTTTAACTAGTTCATTCGCCGTTTTTAGTTGTTCAAAATTATATTGATTAATATCGTTAAAACTTTGTTTTATCGAAATATTACTTAACAACTCTAAACCATTTAAATTCTTTTTATTATATAAATTATTATTTACATGAAAGAATTTAATCTGTTCAATAATATGTTCCGGTTTAAGAATAACATTTGTTGAAGTTTCAAGATGATTTAATACTATCTTTAATAACCAATCTATATATTTCCAAGTATTATGATATTTATTGAACCCGTTAACATAACTAATAATTACCTGTTTTAATAAAGATTCGTCCGGATATTTTTCCTTATACCGGTTAAACACTTTTAAACTCCTACCTTTTAACTCCATATTACAATAATAAACCAGCTAAAATTAAACTAACAATAAACAAAACTATCCAACGAGGAAAACGAGATATATTTTTATACTTAGATTTGTATCCAGATACCCAATAGCCTTTAGGCTGTCCACCGCCCAATTTTTTCTTTGCGTAATTTCTATCTTCAATACCCATAATTATTTATAATGTTTTAATATTTTTCACAAATATAGTCAAAATCTGTGAAAAAAACAATTACTTCCTAATATATTTTTTGAATGTTAAATCACCCTGCGGAAGTTTAAAAACTAAATCCCAGTTATAATGGTCAATCTGTGGGAAATATGTATCAGCTTTAAATGTTTTATTTATTTTGGTTATAATTAATTCATTAGCGTGAAGTATTGTTTGTTCATATATTTTTTCACCGCCAATAACATATACTCGAATGTTACCAATAACATCAAAAACTTCTTCAAGCGATTCAAATAATAAACAATATTTTGGTGCTGTTTTCAATGTTTTACTTAAAACCATATTTAATCTACCGGGTAACCGACCAACAGATTCAAAAGTCTTGCGACCCATTAATATGGGTTTACCATATGTGTTTAATCTGAACCATCTTAGATCTTCTGGGTAATGCCACGGCATTTTACCGTCCAATCCAAGTTCATTATTAAGACCCATGACCGCTATTAAGGTTAAATTCATAATTTAAAAGGTTTTGGTTTTTTAAATACTGGATCAGTTTTCTTACAATATTTAATTAATGCTGTAATACGTTCAAACATTTCCTTATTATATTCTAATACCATTTCTGAACATGGATTATGCCAATATAAAGACACATAATCATACTCACCTTGCTTTAAACCGCCTTCAAGAAATTTATTTAATTCATCATTCATTTTTCCAAGTAATTATTAAAATTGGTTTTTCAATGTATTGTATAAATTTAAGTTCATGCTCATTATTGTCACTTAGAATATATTCAACTGCTTTAGTGTTTTGTAAATGAAGTTCAATGTATTTTTGTTTCATAATTACAGTGTATTGTTCTTTAGTGAAACCCAACTCTTGTAAGTATTTTCTTAGTATTTTGATCATGGTAATTTTTTTCTTACCAATAATTATTTTATTTTTAATAAAAAATACATTATTTCTATTTTGACCGTGGAACATATTATTCTATTTATTAAAATGTTTATGGTAGCGGATTGGTAAATCTAAGATAACCGTTTCACCAATAGAATCTAAATATAACCAAGCACCAACCTCGGTTTTGGTAACTCTTACAACTCTATATTTTTTGTCCCATTTTTCCAAAATTTCTTTAACGGTTAGTTAATCTCATAGCTATGCAAGTAAATTGTTAATTTTAATTTTTAGTATTATAAGTATCACATTTACTTTCTTTGTGTACTTTCTCAATTAATTCGAAAAATTGTTTTTGTTGATCTTTCAATATATGTACGCTAGAACTCAAACATGTGTTTGAATAAAAATTTTGAATCTCTTGTTTAAGTTCATCACTAATTTGAAGGTTTTTTAATTTATTATTCATAATTATTATGTTTTAATTAAAAAAGAAAATACTAATTATTTTTTTTAATTGTCAAGTTCTATTACACAAATTTCACAATAAAATTCTGGATTAACAATGCAATTAGCAAATCTGGTCATAATACTTTGTCTTGGTTCGAAACTATCTTCATTCATACTTGTTGATGTCACTATAGATGGAATTTATTGTAATTCAACATGTTTAATATGTTTTTTCTCTTGTCTCCACCGATCAAATTTTTTTTGGTTTTGTAAAAAATGGATATTGTTGCTGGTCATTACCATCATAAATATGAGGTGGTTCCGGGTGATTCCAGTCAACAGCTAGGTCAACCCCAATAAAATAATTAGCTAATAATTGAGACTGTGGTCGCCATTCAGTTGCCTTTTTAATTTTTCGCCATTGATCAAATGATTTCGGTTTTTTGAATTCTGGAGCGCCAGCCGTACAACAATAAGAATAACCAACAGCTGAACCAAATGTTTCAAAATTTAATTTATTTTCCATGTCATTAATTGTTAATATATCTTCACAACGCATCAAAAGCCCATCTTTTTGAAATAAACTGAAGTTTAAATCATAACGATATTGTTATTCATCCATTAATTTATTATCTCTATAATCTCTCCCCCATATAATGTTTTATGAATTATCTTACAAATTTCCAGTGGAATATAATTACCTATAACATCAAATAAATCTTGATTTTCTATTTTATTATCTTTAACATCCCAAACAGTAATTTTATTATCACCACCTTTTAAGTCATTATGAAAAGCGATTTTAGCGTACACATAGTTTTGTGGGTCTTCTTTTTTGTTAATAAAATACAACAAAACACCCTGTTTAGTATACTTAATAAAATACTGTATATAATCATCACGTTCAGAAGCTGTACACCATTTAGTTGTTGCACCATATAACCGGGAAGATCTAATTGATTTTGGTTGAACAAGAAGATAGTTTTCATCCTCATACAGTATTAATGTTTCATGTTTTTTAACTTGAGACTCTGTTATTTTAGCTTTACCGTCTTTAACCGCCATTTCAATACTCTCATAATTCGGATACGCATAGATATCTTTTTCTTCTAATTGATTTCTTTCAGCTAAATCTTCGAAATCTTTAATTAATTCACTGACACCTTTAAAGGTATCATCAACAAATTCTCGTTTAATTTCTTTAATATAATCTTTCGCTAAATTAAGGAAAAATGGGACATATTTATTTGTTTTACTAGGATCCAAATTTGCAAACAAATCGACAAAATCGATAACATATTCCGGTTTACGTAAGTCTTTTAATTTAGCCATAATTTAAAATAATTTACATTTGTTATTAACAACAAATATACATATAATTAATTTAAAAAGCAAATCTATCAGGAATAATTTTTTCTTTTTTTTCTGAATCACATATTAATTCATTATTTTCATTAACAAAAAAGACATATAAATCTTCTTCTGGATTCGAGTTTTTAACCACTTCTTTAGACCTTTCGTCTAAAACATCTTCAATCATTTTTAAATCTTCGTTAGTTAAATTTAAATATTCATAATCTGTGTCTCTGTTTGAATTTTCTGTTAGCACTTCTTAAAATTTTTTTCATAATTTTGTTTTAATTTTGGTCATAAAAAAATGACCCAACAAGACTGTTAAGCCATTTACTTGTTTGATGTATGTTTAACCTAAAAAAACGCATCAGCATATAAATATCATGTATTATCTTTTTGTTTAACAATTATCGGGTTTTTTATTTGGAATTGGTAACTATCGTTAAGTTTCTCAACTTCTTTATCTGTTACGATAATTTCATTATTTTTAGTACCAAAACAGAATAAATCAATTGTTGAGTATGGTCGTGTAAATTTACCAGTAATTTTGAAACCCTCACCATTTTTTTCGATTTTAGATACTGTTTTAACCTGAACTGTTTTTATTTCTTTTTTCTTTCTAATAATAATATCAATACCCAATCTTTGATCGATTAAATCACCACTTCCACCGTGATAATAAACTTTCCAACCATGTTCTTTTAATTCACACATTACTTGATCTTCAATTAAATCGCCAACGTTGGAAGTATTTTCGATGATTTCGATTAATTTTTTATCATTTTTAATAAAATTCTGAAAAATTGACGCTTTCGCTTCCGGAAAATTTTCAAGTTCATTTACAATATACTCCAATCCATCCGTAAAACCACGTTTAAGTTCAGTTAAAACACGATCGGAATCATATATCTTGGAGTACCTGAGAACCCGAGAAAATAGTCTAGCGTTAGCGTAATAGTTTGTATTAAGTTTATTTAATGGTGACCAATTTCCATTATCGTCATAAAGGTATAAAAAATTGGTATCGTCATCCAGATCTCGGATAAAATTATTATATTGATAATTTGTAATTTTCTCTGTATCAAGTAGTGCTTTAACAATTTGTCTCAATCGATTAATATCTTTTAGTTGTGTTACTTTGATATATGGTTTTTTATATTCTTCAAGAATTGAATTAACTAGTTCTTTAAAAATTTTTGAGTATTCTGGTTTTCTTAGTTGTTGAAAACACTCTTCATAAAATTTCTTATCCCGTTTATCTTTTCTGGGTTTTTTTAGGTTATAAATTAAGTCTTTATCCATGTAAGGTAATATACAAAATAAAAATAGAAAAGTCAAACAAATTACTTAAATACTTTAATTTTTACATCAGTTGGATGACTACCATATTCTCTATAATATACAACTTTATTACCCTTTGAATTAACGATTTCATTTTCAATATGACCGCCAGTATTCCTTATATGTGAAATGAAATTTTGATATTTATCAAAATCAATGTTTTTCTTCAATCTCGCCTCATCTATGTTATCAGCTGGAGCCGCATAATTCATATTTTCATAACCACCGGAAGAAACATCTGAATTAGCTGACCATGTATTATCTTCATCTAATTCTTCCTCTGTTGTTTCATCATCAAATTTTAAACCTCTCATGATTAATTTATTTTTAATATATTCTATTATATCAATAGACAACAACTGGTTACTATTATAAATTAATTCTAATTCTTTATCGCTACAATCTTCTAAATATTTACAATATGTTGAATCATAGTCACCATCATTGTTAATTAAACCTATACCAATTTCCACATCTTTTTCGGTTAAACCAGTATTATTACCATTAAAATCAAAATATATTAATTCGCCAATATCAAAACCAAATTTATGTTTAAACCAAGTAAAATCTTCTTTTTCTAAACATTCTTCATATTTTTCTAACAAATTTGGATGATCTTCAACTAAACCATATAATTCAGCTTGATTTTCAAAACTACAAAATAAACCTTCGGTATAATCACCAATTTGATTATTACCAAGAAATCTTATAAATCCTTGATTATTAAATCTACCACCACGACCAACATGAAAACACATTATTTCTTTTTTAATTGATTCTATTTTTTTTTCTTGTATTGTTTTTTTCTTTAAATGAGCTTCATTTAAGTTACTCTCTGGATTATATTGTACTGGTTCGCCAGTTTCATCTACTTGTGATATAAAAAAATTAAATTCATTGTCATCAGAACGAACAACTTCAATATTTTCAGGTAACATATTACTGATAAGAATTATCAAATAATCAATTTGGTCGTGTATCCAATTTAAATCAAGTTCACCATTTTCATCTTCCATCTCGTCACTATTAAATTCTTCAATTAATTTAAGAAATTCAACTCGGTCATCTGTTGATAGAATGTTGATATGTGAATAAACAAAGGATATTAAGTCACCTAACGCTTGTTCACTATTATATGTATTAGTTTTTGTTATATTTTTATTAATATAATCTTCGACTTTTAAATTACCAGTTAGTGTTTTAAATGGTCTCCTAAGTCTCGCTTCATTTGTAAGGAACCTATCGTTACTCATTTGACCCATTGGGTCTTCCATTCCGGAATCTGGACCACCGGTACCAAAACCATATTCATCCAAAGTTATTTCACCTTGAATTATATCTGGATCATTATCATATACATAATTACGGCCATTATAAAAAACATAATCGTTATCAACTAATTTCATTAATTCTTGATATGTGACATAAAATTCTTGACCTTCACCATCCGCTGGACGAACTAGAACATAGTCAGTATCTGGTATAAATCTAGAATAATAGTGATCACCCTCAACCCACTCATCCCAACCTTCTATCCAATCTTCTTCGGTATAATCAATCCAATGATCTGAATGATCTCTATTAATTTCATAAAGAATGTCTTCCATTGTCCATTCTTCAACTTCTTTAGTTTCTTTATTATATATTTTATAAATTTTATTTTTTTTAATTGGTTTTTTTAATCGAGCTTCGTTAATTAACCCTTGATCTCTACCAAATTCATTTAAATTATTTACAACCCATGGAAATAAATTAATAATTTCATTTTTAAAATTAAAAATATTTCCATCAATCAAATTAATCTCTTTTTTTTTCTTTTCAAAATGAATTTCATTGTAATCTTCGTTTTCTCTACGTTCCTCTGACCAACCACCCGGAAATGATTCGAGTGTCATATAATATTTAATACCACGATTTTCATAGCCTTTTGTATAATTAAAAGAACATTCAACAGATCCCAAATTTAAATATATTGGATTGTCATCATTGTTATTAAAAACATTAAAATCAACATATACTTCATTTGTTGAAAACTCGGTTTCAATATAATTAAAAGACCAACCATTATATTCAAAAACATCTGAACTTATATTGTTTAAAAAGGTATCAAATTCATCTAAACTATTAATCTTCATTAAATCTGTTGGGAACCCATCTGGAAACAATTTAATTTGTTTTTTTAGCCTAGCTTCCATTAAATTTTCTTCTTCTTTAGAATATTTTAAAACCTCTTCAAAAAAAACATATACCTCAGAATAATGATCATTAGAATTATATGATATATCAAGAAAAAAACCATCTTCATCAATTCGTTTTGTAACTATACCCTTTAAACCAGACAATGTTACAATCCAATCTCCGGGTTGTATGTTTTGTCTAAGTTTTTCTTCTCGTGTTTGGCCTTTAAATCTAGCTTCGGTTACCGTTGAACTAACCCAGTAATTTAAGTCATCATACGTAAACCCAGACCCAACGACAGTCTTAAATTTTTTATCAACAAACACCACATATTCGTAATCCAATTTAAAAATTTCAATTTCCTTATCACTAATCCAATCATGATAAACCAAATCAGATTTGTCATAATAATTATAATATTCCCAATTGTTACCAACCCTTATTGGTTTTTTTAACCTAGCTTCACTTAATGGTGTTCCATCGGTATTCATATTATCAACAGCTGGGAGTTCCCATTCAGTTTTTTGTTTATTACCCATAGTGTCTGGATAACTATATACCATTTTGTTTGTTTTTAACTTAATTGTTTCCGCTAATTTCTTAGCGTATTTCATACCCATACCTTTTTTTAGGTACGCTACAGTCATATGTGGGTGATAATCCGGATAATTTGTTTCATGTGGGAAATCAACCATCTTAGCGTTTAACGCTTTGAGGTCATCTGAATTTATATCAAATTTCAACACGTCATAATCTGGATTATCAAATATAGATAAATCAGTTAATTCAATATTAATACAATCATTTTTCATTGAATTAACTGTGTTTTGTATTTCTTCTGGAGAAACTTCCCCGGGAAGAAAACCGAATAAAATTGTTGAATGTGGTTCTGTTTCTAACCCAAAACCCGGTTCATCATAGATATCTTCCGGATCAATTGTTGTTACAATATCTGTCCAATTTGGAATGTTAAAATAAGACATTAAACAACCGTGGGTGTATTTGTGACCTTCCTTACCTTCATTTAAAGTACTATCTTGTCGAATCATATATACTTCAGACGCCGGCAACTTTAAAACATCTTTAACAAAACTACTTGATGTTTGAAATAAAGTAATACTTTGTTCATCTGGATTAACGTTATAAACTCTAGCAACTAATTTATCACTTTGATATGGCTTTCGGTATTTTTCAACGAATTTTGGCCTAATACCAACAAGATCCATATATTTATATTCTGGTATTTTAATTGGTTTTTTTAATCGAGCTTCATCAATATTATCTTCAGCTTCCAAACCAGCATCGCCAAAACCACCCGGAGCTGGACCATACAGTCTAGCTTCTTTAAAAAGAAGGAAACCATTTCGTTTATTATCAGATCGTTTATTTAAGTATTCGTTTAATTCTTTCTTACTTAGTTTAATCTTCGTCATTACTTTCATTATCTATTGGGTTACTATCCACAAACCCGGCTGTTATATCAATCCTCAAGATTTTCTCTTCATCAAGAGAATCTGACCATAACCATAAAAATAATGATCCTTGTTCAATTGATGCGTTGATTATATCAAATGAAGTATCACCAATATTAATAATACCTCTTTCATCTATTGATTCAAGATTGTTCGAAAATATAAACTCTAAGACATCAACTTTTTCATCGTGTTCCAACATTGAACCTTCGATGAATTTTGGTAACCCCTTTCCTTTTAATTTCTCATCAGCTTCTAATAATAAAGCCATGAAAGATAACTTATTTTCAAAACCTTTTTTCATTTACTTCATTTTCTAAATAAATATCTAGGCAAACAGATTATTCGTCCAATTCTTCAATAGAAAAATAATAATCAACAATCTCCGAAGGTTTTTTAAATTTAAGATCGTCCTTTTTCTTAACCAAATCTTTTAAGTAATATTCATCACCGTTGAATTCACCCATACCTAAAATTTTATCATCAGAAGCTCTTAGAACATCAAAACCACCCATGATATTCCTAATTAATTGTACTTTCATTTTTTTAATCATTTTGATCTGGTTGGAAATAATCATTAACATGATGGCATTTAGCACACGCAAATACTTGTAATGAATTAATTTGATCTCTATCAGCACCCACCAATAATTTTGAAAATTTTTCAAGTTTTAATACTGGAACAAATGTATCATTACCACATTCATCACATTTAATTAAGTCACCTTTTTTACCCAATAATGGCGGGTTAGTTGTAATCATTCCGTCATTCATAATTTTAAGATTTATTTTTATTTCTGTTATTAAAACGTTTTCTTTGTTTATTTTGCATATCCATTAATGTTTCCATCATTGGTTCCATATCATTCATTGCCCGATTTAAATCATCGAATGATGAATCCAAACCAATTTTGGGCATTTTAATGTTGGTTGGAAAATTTTGTTTTGGTTTTAATTTACATCCCAGATACAATACAGATAATGTTATTAATATCGAAAATAACGTAAATTCCAATGTTATAATACTAAGTATACCTAATACAATAACGGTAATACCAAATAAAAACATTAACCATTTATAAAAATCAATTGTTGGTAATTTCAACATGAATTTAAGTAACCCCATAATTTTAAATATTGTTTACTGAAGTATACACAAAAAAAATTAAAATGTCAACTAATTTTAATCTTTAATTGCGTAATTTGCGAAGTGTTCTAGATAATTTGTGAGTGGAACACCATTACCATCTTTAGCAACTTTATCACCATTAGAAGTAATAAAATCAACAACACCCTTATAACCAACAAGATGTGTTGCGGCCAATAAACCAGATTTAGATAATCTAATACCACCAATAGTATCACCAACTAATTCATCTAATGAACTAATGTCTTTACCCCTGTTTTTTAAACCATTTATTAAATATTTTTCTTGTTGTTTAATATACTGATCAAACACAACATCTTGTGTTGCTTCTGGAAAATAATCATTTAATTGTTGTTTTATTGAATCTTTTTCTTCCTCAGATGCGTTTTTATATTCTTGATATAAATTAACAAAACCTTGTCTAAATTCTGTGGCACTATCTCGATCTGGTGCCACACCACCATCAATTAATGCTAATGTACCAAATTGGTATTTACCAATATAACCACTAGTACTAGCAATATATGGTATATTTGATGATTCTTTTTGTGCTAATGAATCTTTAAAATTTTCATATGACATCAATGATATAGATTTTGACTCTTTAGTTGGTATTGAATCCATTTTAGCTATACTATCAGCAACAACTGTATCCGCAGATATTTCATCACTCAGAGTTACTTTAATATCAAGTGGTGATAAATAAATGGCAAAAGCAACTAATATATGCGCTAACAATATTGGTTTCTTTTTACCAAATTTAATAACCATTCTTACTAATTTTTTTAATATTTTTTTTGCTGATTCTTTATCCATAACATTCTTTTTGATATAATCATTAAGTTTGTTTTTAAAATCATCAATTCGACCTTCATGTAAATAGTGTTCGAATAATTGATCTTCTATATTTTCTGCAAGTATACTAATTAATTCCATAACTACCAAATTTAAAATCGACCCGGTAGGTCTTCGTTATAATATTTTTCAACATCGTCATGATTTGGCCATTCATTAACATGCGGTGCTAATAAACCACCCTCATAATCACAATTTGTTAAGATATCTTCTAAAAGCTTAAGATATGAACTATATTCAAAAACTTCAGCATAGCTACTTTCACATTTAACATAAGCATTAACAACCGGCCAATAATCAATATTTGGAAAATGTAATTCTATTATTTCATTTTTATATTCATTATCACCTGATTTATAATGTTTATACCTTCCAGTATTATGCCATTTTGATTCTTTAGCACCAATAATATCTAAAATTGCTTGATGGTAAGCCACCCAATAGTTATTTAGTGTTGCTGCATTATAACCATTTTCAAATGCCCACGTCATTTCGTTTTTCCAATCTTCAAATTCATCAGTATGTTGAATGATTGTTCCTAAATCATTATCACCAATTTCAGCTAAACGTTCTTTTGTCAAATAAAACATACCATCTTCACCATCAGCTTGAATCCATTCCTCATATTCGTCTTCATCACCCCAAGGACTAACCCATATTTCTATTTTATCACCCTTATCTATTTTTTCATTAATTCTTTTCCTAATATATTGAATGTTTTCATCATCTGTTGCATCCCACACTTCATTATACCAATCTAGAACAATATCAGAATATGGTTCCCAATCCAGACCGTCACCTAAAACGTTGTTTGCAACATAACGGTAATTTATATCACGACCACCTTCTGCAAATAAATTAACAAAATCAATCCAACCATCAACTTCTAATGTTACTGAACCATCACCATTAAAACGAACATCAGATTTTGGTATCACTTCATATATTTTATTCCAATATTGTTTTTTCTTTTCTGGATCTTCTGTTGATTTATAAAGTTTATAATATATTTTATATTGTTGTAATTCTGTCATTTCATCTAGAAAATCCATAGCGTCATTATCTTCTAAAAACGCAACAAAATTAACAAAATCGTCATCAAACATTTCTAATAAATCATCGATTGAATACCAGTCGGTTAAACCAAACTCACTATAATCGGGTGAATCGGGGTCTAATAAATACTTAATAAAAGGTATATGACCACCAAAAACCTCAACTAAATCTTCATGACTCATAATTCTCAATGGGTTATAACGTGAGTGCTCTGGGTTTTCTTTGTATGTTTGATTATAATAATTAAAAACATCTTTTATACCTTTACCCATATCACTAAAAGCATCTTTAATTTCTTTAACGGACATATTTTGTTCTGGGGGTAAACCTTTTGATAAATAATATTCAAACATTCGTTTATAACCATCTTCTGGAAATAATGCCGGGAAACCAGTATTTATTAAAGCTATAGTTGTATCTAAATTATCATATATATCAATCGGGTCCAAACCTCTATCAAGTAATTCACGCAAAGTAGTTTCAGCACCAAAAAGGTATAAAAATGTTTTTTTATATTTTGTAAAGTCCGATAAAAATAATTTTTTAAAAAATTCTTGAGCTTTAAATGGTATAAACAGTGACCCATCGTTATATTTTATTTTAAATGCATCACTTACTTTAATATTATTGTCTCGAATATCCCAAAAAGAAACATCACCATCATGTTTAATATGAACCGCAGCTTTTCGGTCGTTATTTGTTTTATTTAAAATAAAAATTAAAAACCCAGTAGCAGTATAACGATCCCAATAACTACTAGTTCTTTTAGAAGTAACACACCATTTAGTTCCAGCGCCATAATAACAACTTGAACGATTACTTCTAGGTGTTACAATTAATAATTCACCATCTTCATATAATTTATCTGTTTCATTTCTCACAACATCTCGCAATTGTTTTTTCGATAAATTATGTTGAGCGTTACTTGCAACAATATCTAACCAGATAACATCGGGATAAGATTCAATATTTTTTGGTGCTTTAAATATTGTTTCTGGCATTTTTTCTATAGTACCTTCTTGTGCTGATTTAATCGCTTTTTCATTTATCTTACCTAAGTTTTCATGAAATTTTTTAACGACTCGAATTACTTGTTGTGTTTGTTGAATAAAATCGGAGCTATCAAAGATATGTTTAATCATCCAATCTAGGTATTTGTGATTACCTGAAGGGTCTTCTTGTGCTAAACGATTAATTGTGTTAACAGCTTTATCATAACTAATTTTATATTTATCCACAAATTGCTGTGCGTATCTATCAACGGCATCCGTTAATCTACTTTCAATTAATATTTGTATTGGTCCTTTAAAATTCATTGTCAAAATCAATTAAAGTATCAAGATCAATTTCGTCATCTTGATTTGTTGTTATTCTCAGCTCTATCGGATCATCAAAATTATAACCAATATTTTTAAGATAATTATTTATATTATCCCAAATAACATCCGGAAAAACGTCACCAATTGGGTCATCAGTACCATCATAAATTTCAATATCACCCAATTCTCTTACAAATATTGCATATTTTTCATTGGTGTTGTTATTAATAATATAAAATAATTTACCTTTTTTAACATAATTATTATATGTTTCTGGTTTATTTTTTGCTGCAGTACACCATCTAGTATTAGCGCCATAAAAACAAGATGCTTGGTGCGTTTTAGGTGAAATTACAATCCAATTATCATCAAATAAAATCTTATCAATATCTTTTTTTATTATTTTTTTTATTTCACTTTTTGTTGGTTTTGTGTTTAATTTAGCCAAAATTTCAGATAACACTTGTAACCTAGTTGGATCATATGAATATAAATCTTTTGGGTTTTTTATTATTTTTTGGTTTGGCTGATACTCTGAATCTCTCCATGTACTAAAAAATTCTTTAATAAATTCTGGTGTTAACCTATTTGATAAATTGTGGAAAGCTGTTACTAAATTAACGATATGTAAATTAATCGTTGAACTACTTTTATTCCAACGATTTTCATATGCTGATAACATCCAATCCAAGTATTTTTGATTCCCGGCTGGATCATGATTAACAAAATAATTAAAAACATCTTCAGGTACTTCTGGATATTTTTCTTTCATATCCGAAACCCGACTTTCAGTTATTATAAGTTGTTCTCGAAGAAGTTTTTCTTCTTCATCTGTTCTAAAAAATTTTCTAATTTTCTTTTGTGTTTCTTCATCAATTGTTTTTTTCGTATTTTCAAACAATAAACCATTTCGTGTTAAAAACTCTTCTTTACCTACATTAGCCGCAGCTTTTTTACCCAACTCTTCTAAAATTAAAATAGCAAAATAATCAGCAGCACGTTCTTCTTTTAAGTTACGACCAGAAGCATTATCATGTCCTAAAATAACGTGAGCGGCTTCATGTGCTTCGATAAAATCTAAATGTTTTTTCTCGAACCAATAATTTTCAAAAATATATTCCCCATCAACGAAAATCGATTTTTCTTTTTTATCGACAAACGCAATACCGAATTCTTCAAACAATTCTTTAAACTTCTTATAGTATGGGTCTTTCTCTTCTACCATAAGAATATTAAAATTCGGTAATATTTGTGATTTGTAAATTAACATAATTAGTTTATTCTATAAATATAATAATCTTCACCATCGAACTCAATAAAATCTTCATTTCCATCATAACTAGATAGTGAATTACCTCGACCATCCGTATTCTTTATACTTTCAATAATACCATCAACATCAAGTAAATAACAATTATTTCTCAAATATTCTGTCATCCAACCTTCACCAAAATTATCAATGTAGTATTCTACTGGATCCCCCGCTTTATCAATTAAATAATCAATGAATTCTTCTTTTTTATCTTCATAATCACCATCATAATCTTCATCATCAACATCAATAATGTTAGCTTCATCCATTTCTTGTTCTAATCTATTTTGATATTTGTCTTCATCACCCCAAGCTTGTTCATTTTCAATATAATAAACGTATAACTCATAATTTTCTCGCAACATATCTTTAAAGTGTTCTTGATCTAAATAATTGTGAATAATGTCTTCCTGGAACCATTCACTAAAACCATTAATACCATTTTCCTCAATAAAATTTTGTTGGTATTCATTAAATGCTGCTTCAGCTTCATCATCAGTACCAATTGCAAATTCAGCACCTGTTGGTGTTTCATATACCTCTAAACCAGACATATCCCAACTTTGTAATTTTAAAATATATGGTGTAATACCTAAATGTTCGGCTAGAGCTCTAGCATAGTTACCCTCAATTGGTTTTAATTTTTGTTTTAATCTAGCTTCATTTAAACTTTGATTATAATTAACTTTAATGATAATGTCGTAACTCTCACTAATAATATCAACTATTGATACCTCTGGAAAATAATTTTCTATTATTTCACCCATATAATCATAACCATAAAAACTATCATTTTCTGAAAGAGCTTCAACAATATAATTAATATTTAAATATTGTTTAATTTCATCGGAACCAGCATTAATCAACATTTTAAGAAAAACAGTATCAGATAATTCAAACTCAAGATCGTCAATTATCTCGAACATTTCATCTATCTGTTCCTCACTATAAACCTCACCCTTATTTTTGGTTTTAATTTTATGTTTTAAATGTTTTAATTGTCGAATTCTTAAATTATTTTCTTCAATTTGATTTTCTTCTAATTCAATATTTTTTTCATATGTTTCAATTTCAGTTTTCAATGAATTAACACTATTCTCAATATGTTCAAGATCCCGCATTTCGATTTCAGAATTAGAATATTCTTTTTTATATTCACTAAGATTAAATTTTAAATACTCAATTTCACTTTCAAATGAAGTAATGTTATTTAAGTGTTCTTCATTGTTAAAAACTAATTCTTCTACTTCCGTTTCAATTTGATTAATTTCTTTCCATGTTTGTAAATCAAAACCTTCAGGTGGTTTCTGATATAATTTAGTTTGAATAACAAAATCAATTAATTCATCTTCATTATTTTCACTTTGAAGATAATTTTTAACATTTCTTTTATAATCATATATTTCATATAAAGCTGGATCATATGGATCAATATTAAATAATTCACCAATCATCTCTGGTGTTAAATTAACACCTTTAATCATGTCCCTAACTTTATTGTTATCATACTCATCTTTAAGTTTATTATATTTTCGACCATCAATAATTAAATAAAAATCATTTAAATGTTGAACAATTAACCCATTTGTGTTTGATTTAACTAATCGATAATTATTTAAATTTTCATCACCTAATCTACTATATAATTCACGCATTCTATGATCTTGTAAATCTATTGGTAATTTATTTTGATTTTCTTCAAGCCAAAGTTTAATTGTATTTAAATAAGTGTCAACTTCTGGTATTTTTGAGTGTGTCCGATCGGTATCATCAAAAAACCAAATTTCTGAATTATTATTTTTATTAATTAAAATTGCTATTTTTTTAAATTTATCGTTACGATTTTTAAAAATAACATAAATTAAATAATTGTTCTTTGTATATTTTTTAAATTGATTTTCGCTTTGTTTAGCAGCTGTACACCATCTGGTATTAGCACCATAAATACAACTAGCTTCTTGTGTTTTAGGTAAAACGATTAAAACATTATCATCTTCATATATTTTTTCAACATCTTTTTTTATTTTTCTTTCATCGTCTTTTTGTTGTTTTAATTTTCGACCAAAATCAATAACAACACTTAATTCATTAGTATTAAGATACGAATTAATATCTTTTGGGTTCTTAATAATTTTATTATAAATTTTAATGTCGGTGCCCGGTTGATGTCTATTAATAAAGTTTTGTATTATTTTTTTACTATTTTCAGGTGTTAAAATATCGGATAACTCATCAAAAGATTTAACAGTTAAAATTATTTGTTTAGCATAATTAATATCCTCATCTTCTGATTTTTTAAAATTGAGTTCTCGTTTCCACAACTTACCCAACCAATCTAAGTATTTGTTATTACCAGATGGGTCATTTTGAATGAAAACATCCCAGACATGATCCGGGACATCCGGATATTTCTTTTTTGCGTCTTCAACTCGACCTTCTATTAATAATATATCTTTAAATTTCATATTTCATTAGACTCTATAAATATAATACGTTGTCCCATCAAAGTAAACCTCGTTTTCAGTTCCATTATAATAATTTAACAATTCACCTCGGGTTGAATCTCGTTTAATTGTGTTATTAAAAGCATCTTCATCAATACAACGTTCAACAGCAGAATATATTTCATCAAATGAGTTTTCAACATTACCATAAATGTTTTCAAGATAACCAACCAAATCATCTGAACATTCTGTAACTTCATCTTTAACAGCACTTTCAATTTGTTCTTCACTATATTCCCAGTAATCACTATTTTCAGTATCATTCATAATATCTTCTATTTCACTTTCCCACTCTTCAATACTTTCAGTTAGTTCATCATGACGTTCTTCAAGTTCTGTTATTTCTTCATCTAAAGAGTCTATCGCTTCAAAAATACTATCAGCATCATCGTCATCCGCAATTTCAAGTTGAGCTTCAAATTCTACTTTCTCACCCTGTAACGCTTCTAACTTGTGATCAATTCTACGTCTCTCTTCGTCCCAATTTTGAATATCTTGATTATATTTTTCAAGTTCTTCTTCAGCATAATCAGTTTTTTGTTCTGGATCCTTACTTATCCAACCTTCGGGGTTTTCTCGAATCATTTCTTCAAAATGATGACTTTCATCCGCACACCATCTATAAGCACAATTATTATCAATATAATATGATAATTGATTTGGTTCCATGTATGTTTTTAATTCTGACTTTATATCTTCAAGTGAATCATCTAATGCTGCATCAGCTTCTTCATCGGTCCCAATTGCATATTTTTCACCATCTGGTGTTTTGAATACAACTAGACCATAATGATCCCATGATTGTTTTTCTAATTCATATGGTCTAATATCAAGCAATTGGGCTAATGGTCTTGCATAATCATGAACAACATGTTTAATTTGTTTTTTAAGTCTTGCTTCATGTAATACTTTCAGTATTTTTTTCTGAACCTCATATATTTTCATATTACCACTATATGCAAATTTTTTAATTAATTGTCCAGCAACAGCGTTGGCTTCATCTTCAATTTCGCCGCCAACATCTTGAATTTGTTCATCACCAAATTTACCTTGTTCTAATTGCCAATGATGTACTAATTCATGTGCTATTGAGCGAAGAACATCTGCCAAATGCCTATCTTTAACATATATTTTAATTTCAATCCGTTTACGATAAACTGCTGTTGTTTTAATACCTTTTTTATTTGTGGTTAAAACAATACGTGGTACTTTCTTAATTCCTAATTCCTCAACAACAAAATCAATAAATGATTTAACAATATTCTTATCTAATTTCATACTTTGTTTTTAGATAAATATTTGAATAAAAATAAAAATGAGGTCTAAATGACCTCAGATTTAATTTAATTACATTATCCCCAACCAGCGTTTAATTTTTTTTATTAATGGGGCTTTCTTTTTTTTGTGTTTTTTAATTTCTTCCGGACTCGGTAATTTATTATTTACTGGTTTTATAATATGTTGTGACTTAATCCTAAATCGATTATTGATTCTTTTTTGTAATAAAACTGAAATTACAAATAAAATCAAATTAAATGTAAACCCTGCCCACAGTGGACTGGTAACCCACCACCATGACCAATTTGCAACTTGACCAAATTCACCAAGTTTAAGAGATAAGAAAATGATAAACATTAACCCAAAAACATCAATACCACTTGACCTTTTATTTTCGTCATTCATGATTAAAACCAATAATTTGCTTGTTTTAAATTATTATCAACCCAATGAAACTTATTAAGACCCAATTCTTGACACATTTTAATACCCATTACACGAGCTTTCTCAACAAAATCGATACTTACTATTTCCCGACTACTATGCCAACCAAAATACCCCGCAGCAACATTAATACATGTGAAATCAAAATTAGCTTTAATTGGAGCTGTATCTGTATGTGGGTGATCAAATAACTTCATTTTACTTCCCATAGCTTCTTGAAGAATTGGTTTTGTTCTTGTAAAGAAATCACCACTTTCATCAAATAACTGAACACCGGAATTTGAACGTGAAATTGAAAAGTCTTCTGGGCTATCAAATTCAATAAAATAACCCACATTTTGATAAAATTCTTTATTTGTAATCGCAGCGTGTTTTGAGCCTACGCACCCAATTTCTTCAGCAATAAAGAAATTCGCTTTACAAACCGGGAGAGCTTCCATTACCATAAGAGCAATCGCAACACCAGCAAGATCGTCACCACCAATTCCGATTTGATGGCCAGTTGTTGGATTATGTGCTGACAAATAACCGTTATGTTCACGGATTTCTTTTGGTTCCGGAAAATGTACAGTATCCATATGAGCACCAACTAGTGGGTAAAACTCACCTTTTTTAATTTTACCTTTGGTTATGAAAACATTCCCAACATCATCAACTTGATAATCAAGACCAGTTTCTTCACAATACCCACAAAGGAACTCAATCACCATCTCTTCTTTCTTTGAATAAGATGGGATTGAGAGTATTTTTTTTAAAAATTCTAAATTTTTAACTTCCATATCAACAAAGATAATAAATAAATTCGAGAATTCAAAATATTTAACTAAGTATTTTTAAAAAAAGTTGCTTTATTTCACTAATTAGATCAAAACCATGGGTATCTTTAGCTGTGTCAACAAAATTTAAATTATGAATTAATGTGTTAATCCTCTCAATATCTAACACGCCTTTTTTTGTCGTATTTTTAATTGTATCATTAATTTGTATTTTAAATTTTTTTTCTTCTGGTACCAAATCTAAAATTATTAAATAATATCTTCCCCCCGG
>Ga0265293_10002925_pt1 | contig 32847 bp, 25 predicted proteins | sample Munlanlewell138R_FD_192505 | JGI IMG/M metagenome (GOLD analysis project Ga0265293, IMG submission 192505) | Leachate microbial communities from a municipal landfill in Southern Ontario, Canada - Leachate well 138R | ecosystem: Engineered > Solid waste > Landfill > Unclassified | place: Canada... | reverse complement strand
GCGCAGTTGCATCGAAACCGGTGTGGGGCGCCCGGCCTGATTGCCTATGGGGACGGCCCTGTCTGCTGACGGGGCCACCTGCCTGATCACAAAGGGATGTCATGACTAAACCCGATATTTTTGACCGCTTCCGTCTGGACGGCAAGACGGCGCTGATTGTTGGGGGAGGCCCGGGAATTGGCTCCCACGTTGCCCGCGCTTATGCCGAGGCTGGCGCGAATGTAGCGATAAGCGCTCGCAGCGGTGGCCGCATGGAGAAACTCGCCAGCGACCTCAGCGCAGAGGGATATGATGCGATCGGTCTGAAATCCGACGCGTCGCGCAAGGAGGATCTGGAGGCTCTGGTAGAACGCGTTCACGCAGAATTCGGCACGATCCACATTCTGTTCTTCAACGCGCTCAATGGCGCTCAGCCGATAGAGGCCGATCCCTTCACCGCGGATGACGAGCACTGGGAAGCGGCTTTTGCGGTCAACATGCTGGCGCCCTACCGTCTCGCAAAGCTGCTGGTGCCCGGCATGAAGGCGGCTGGCTATGGATCGATCATAAACCTGCTGACCTGTGCTGCCTTCACGCCGATCTTGCCCCAGATCGTCTATGGATCGACCAAGTCGGGACTCCACATGCTTACCCGCTATTTGGCCAAAGCAGTCGGTCCCGAGGTCCGCGCCAACTGCATTTGCCCCGGATCGATGAGCGCAACCGGCGGCATCAACCCGCTTTTTGCCCGCCATCTGGAAAGCAATGCCATCGCGCGAACCGGCTTGTCCGAAGAGGTGGTGGGTGCCGCATTGCTGCTGGCATCCCCGGCTTCAAGCTATACGACCGGCAGTGTCATCTTTTGCGAAGGCGGGCGCGTCGGCACCATTTCCTGAACCGCGACGGCGGCGGTGCGAGAGTTATTCGATCAATTAGCTCGCAGGTTCTAAAGCCTGCGAGATATAAGCCAGAGAGTGAATATGGGAGCTGCAACGCTATCAAAGGAAACACACAGGCCAACCAATGCCGTCGAAATGCTCTTCGACGGTATCGATATCGCAACAGAAGATCTGGCACCGGCCCGCGAGGCTGCCTCGATACTCTTCGAGGCTTTGTGGAGCGAATATGGTTTGAAACCTGATGGTATCGCCACGGTATTTCTTCAACAGCGCCAAGCCGTTGAACGTCTTGGTCAGATCGAGGCGGACAGGCGGCGTTACCCAGAGATTGCGCGTGAAAATATTATGGCTCCGCTGATATTGGCAGGTGCGCCGCGATCCGGCACGACCTTTCTCCACTCCCTTATGTCGCAGGATCCCGCTTTTCGTTCGCCATTGGCGTGGGAGACGCTCTACCCGTCGCCACCACCCGAAGCGGCAACGTATAGCACGGATCCTCGCATCGACAGGTGGAAGCACGACAATTACGGAGAAGACGCTGCAAGCAGCAACAAGGCCGGAAATGCCGAATTTGCCAAAAAGCATCTTATGGCAGCAACCCTGCCCGAAGAATGCGGCAAGATGCTCAGTTCATCAGTTCGGAATATGGACGTTTGGGCATTGGCCCGAGTGATACCCTACTTCAACTGGTTCCTTGATACCGACAAGCAACCGGCGTTTGCCGTTCACCGTAAGTGGCTTCAACATCTGCAGTGGCGTAATCCTCGCGAACGGTGGCTGCTCAAATATCCGTCGCATGGCTTAATGTGGCCGTATGTTTTTCAGAGCTTTCCTGATGCCATTGTGGTGGAAACGCACAGGAACCCGTGCGCCACAATTTCATCGCTTGCCAGTCTGATTGGCACGCTCCGCAAACTGGCATTCGAAAATCAGGATCCGTTTGCGCTGGGTATCGAGATGATGCATTTTCAGCAGGCAAACTATCTGCGACCCATCGCCTTTCGGCAGTCAAACCCCCAAAAGACGTTTATCGATGTATCATACAATGATCTGCTGACTGAACCGCTGGAAACAGTGAGGCGCGTTTATGCCGCAGCCGGATTGACGCTGAGCGTTGAGGCGGAACGACGCATGCGTCAGTTTGTGCTGGATAATCCGCAAGGCAAGCATGGCGTGCATGAGCATGATCTGGAAAGCTACGGATTGAATGAGGCGATCCTGCGTGAAAAGCTCGCGCCTTATTATGAACGATATGGCGACATGATTGGCTGACCCTGATTATACGGCTCAGCGGCAACCCGGGCAGAAGGAGGTGCCGGATGATGACGTGGCGCACCTCATCATCTGCCGGTCGTTGATCAACTCAGGGTTGCCTTTCTGACGTGCTCCCCTGATTGTTACGTCCGGCTCCTTGATGATGGTTGTTTGAGGTAATGGCGGCGCGATCTCGGCGGGGGTCTTCCCGCCCAGTTTCGAGTGCGGCCTGACGTGGTTGTAATCGTGCCGCCAGGCATCGAGTACGAAGCGGGCGTGGGCCAGCGACGTGAACAACGTCTCGGTGAGGCATTCATCCCGCAGGCGCTCGTTGAAGCTTTCGACGAAGCCGTTCTGCATCGGCTTGCCGGGGGCGATGTAGTGCCACTCGATCCGCCGCTCGTGCGACCGCCGCGGCGGCGGACCCGCAGGTTCTCCTCACGATATATCCGCAGCAGCTTCTTCTTGTGGTTGGGCGTCATGCCCTCCCGCGCCAGCATTGCAGGGGAGCACGTCATCGTCCCTTCGCCACTGCAACGAAGCCCAGATCCTCCTTAAATCACAACCTCAAATCTGTGCCATTGCCGCTGACGGGGGACAAGCGCTACTTCTGGAATTCGGTCGAAACAAACCTGGCCTGTCGTGACCGTTCTATGAAATTGCAGGCAACCTCGCCGTTCCATTCATAACGCATAAAACCTTGATCCATAGCCAGATTATATGGGTCACGATCATAATCGATCCCCCAAGTTTCACCCGATGGTGAAGTTGTAACCAGCAATGTTTGAAAACTTTGAGCCACCCGCTCTGCCTCGATCGTAGTAAAACCAAGAGCGGAGCGAAGCTGAATGGTAAAGCGCTCCCCGTTCAGGACAGGATCAAACAGGCAGGGGTCTATCACCTCTGCTTTGTGGAATATATCCCCTTCCCGGACCCAGCATTCGCTGAGAGTCATTTTGCCGACCCCCTCTCCAAACCACTGGATATAAAATGATCGGCCACTCGGGAAAATGGCTGCCGTCCAAAAATGGCCCGGCAAGCCACCGCCGCCAACCGCCCGCGCTCCTTTACGATGCGTCCGATTTCCCACGCCGGAAAACACGATCGGATTCTCACCGGCAATTTCGATCGTGCCCTCTGCGTGAAGGAACTGTTCGAGACGGAAGCCCCCGGACAATTTCGACAGATCAGATGCTTCGAAAGCATCAGCACTCTGGAATCCACCATTGACCCACGGCGAAGAAATCATCCTTGCCTCAGCACTGACCTTTACGAGCACTCTGGGACCGTCACCCAGGGGGCCTTGACGCAATTCCTGCGCAGTTGTCGGCTGAACAGACCCAAAAAGATTCCACTGCCAGCTTTCATAGGGCACAACCGGAGCGGCACTCAGCACCCCGTTGGATGCAACGCCCTGCCTCGTTCCCGGTCCTTCCTGAATACGGGTGAGGATACGCCCATCGGGCAGCCAAATCGTGACCCGTCCCATGCGAAGCGAATAATCGGCCCATGTTCCGAGCCAGAGATGCATACCGGTCTTGCGATCATCATCCCAGACCCAGAAACCCTCGTTCTCACCGTAACCGGTGACATCGGCGGGTGCCTTGTCACTTGGATATTCAAGTTCTGGAGCGAGACTATCTCGTAGCATTGCTGCATCTACTTGATCAGACATCCCGTGTTTCCAATCAAATATTCATATTTCCAGAGTGCCCGCCATTGGCCCGTGTCAGTCTTGCCATGTTCGACCATGACTTCTCCCCTCTCCGGCCGAGTCTTGGCCTACAAGAGGAGAGAAGTGTTTTGTCGCACGAGCGCTTAGCGGGCTTCGCCGCCAAAACGTGCCTTCAGTTCAATACCGAATGTCCGCCTATCGCCAAGGAATAGTAAATTATAGCCGAGCGATTCCAGATTAACCGCCGTGGCGTATATTTTCTTGTCAGTAACATTGCGCACAAACGCAGCGATTTCCAGATCCTCATGACCCAAGGTTGCCAGTGCGACACGACCATTCAACATGACATAGCCCGACTGCATCACTTCATTTCGACGCTTGGAGGAAGTTGCGAGGTTAAGTTTGCTCTGATGATAAACATCAGCCTGCACCGACAATTCACCAATAGCGGTGTCTATTGTGTAGCGAGCGCTCATATTAGCCTGCCACTTCGGGGCTGGCCAATCCTCCATGCTGCGATCGCCAGTAAAATCAACGAACGTCTTGTATTTGGCGTTGGTGTACCCAACCGATCCGGCCAACTGAAGTTGGGAACTTACCTTCCAGGTAGCTTCCAATTCGCCACCATATAATCTTGCAGCCGCAGCATTTGTCATCACGGTAACCGTGGAACCTGATGGCGCCAGAACCAGAACCGAGCGTTGCACATCCTGCATATCGTCATAAAAGATCGCGCCATTGAGCCTCAAGCTGCGATCCAGCAGTTCGGATTTGAAACCGAACTCATATTCGGTTGCCACCTCCGGTCGAAACGGGTCGAACGATGCGACAATATTTGATCCACGGATATTCTGACCGCCGCTACGAAAACTGCGGGACGCTTTGACATAAGCCATCAGGTCATCACTGACGTCATGTTGAAGTGATATAAGCCAGGACGGCTTTTTAAATATTTTGGAAAACGTCCCCACGCACTGACCTGGCTGATCCAGAAGTTCTGTCGGAACATTGCATGTGACTGCTCCGGTTGTCAGATCAACGCCCCTGTTGCGATTAATCATCCCTTTGCGTTCACGGGTGAAGCGGAAACCGGCGGTAAGCGACCAAGTCGGGGTAAAACGCCATGAAGCCTGCGCGAACACGCCAAGAGACTTGCTGAGGGCCGTCGCATCATTGAGATTCTTTCTGCCCAACAAGGCTGGAAGCACAAAGCTTTCTGCCCCCTCGACACCGCGCTCGCTTCCATAATAGACGCCAGCCACCGCATTGAGTGCATCAGAATTGTACAATAGCTGCACTTCCTGAGTCAGATTGCGATCCCATGTCGGAATGGAGACATTGCCGCTATTAAGAACTGTCGCGGCGGTTGCATCAAGATCCTGCTGGTTAGTGGACGTGAATTTACGCCACGACGAGATCGAACGCAGGGCAAAGGCGTCAGACAAGGCCCAGTTGGCATCCAGGCTGTAACCATGCGCCTTGAAATCAGTCCCTGTCGTATAGGTTCCGCTGCTGCGGTTGCGAGGAAGCCCGAAGCCTTCGGCTGTCATTGCCGCCGCAGCGTCAACGACCGACAGTCCATTTTCGGCAGCATACTGAGCTGCAGCGCCACCCAGCGTGACCGGACCGCCAAGCTGCGCAATCACGCCACCGCCCCTGTATTTCTGATAGTCAGCCGCAAAGAGCAGAGTAAGATTATCGACAGGTTCCAATTTGAGCTTGCCGCGAACAAAGCGGCTGCGTTCGGATGCGAGTTCGCGTCCGAACCGATCCTCAGCGAAGCCTTCCGTACGATTGTTGAGATCACCGACCAGACGAACCCCAACGCCTTCGCCGACCGGAAGATTCAGCACGGCCGTGCCGCCGATCATTCCATAGTTGCCGGCTCGCATGGCAACTGAGGCACCGAGATCGTCACCGGGCGATCGTGTAATCACGCTGAATGCGCCCCCGGTGGTATTTTTCCCGTAAAGCGTTCCCTGCGGACCTCGCAGAACCTCAACACGTTCCACATCGATCACATTCGAGCGCATACCCAGCGAACGCGGATAATTAACGCCATCAACATAGAGCCCGACCGTGGGATCAACGGTAAGCACCAGATCAGGCTGCGCCTGGCCACGGATCGTCAACGCCACCGACGTGGGATTAATAGAGTGCACTTGCGCGCTCAAATTAGGAACGGATTGTCCCAAATCCCTGAGATCGCGGATCGATTTCTGCTCAATCGTGGCTCCGGAAAGCGCCGTAACCGCAACAGGCACGTCCTGCAGATTTTCATCAACACGGCGCGCTGTCACGACGATATCCTCAACCGCCGTCGATTGGGCTTGCGCGGACACCGGCAATGCGAGCGCCACTGCTGAAAAGCTATACCAAGCTAGTTTCATAATCCCCTCCTCAAAATGCATGTTGTTGTTTTGAGGCAACACGACTAGTGCATCTCGTTGTATATATCAACTCGTTATACAACAAATCCGGCGATACGATTCTGAGTGCGCCGGTTCGGCGAGAAAATGAGAGAAATGGGGAGGAAGAAGAGCATGTTTTCGCGCAGAGATGTGACACCCGCCGACGCCTACTTCGGCAGGGCTCCGGCCATCATCAAACAACGCGAGAGGATCAAGCGACAGACCATCGAACATCGGCGCTTGCCGCACCGCAAGCTCGCCGCTTAACATCAACCCCCGGACGACGCCCGCACTCCACTAATCTACGCCGCGAGTTGTGCCGAATGTTCTGACGACGGACACGTTACAACCAACTGCGATGGCATCACACTGTGTAGCGATTTGTCATTCTGCTCGGCAGTGACCACGCCGCCAGCGCAGCCGTTACTGACAATGCGAACAGAACCAGCAGCGTCAGCGAATAGGCGGCGGCCGAGGGATACCTTCCGACATCGGGGGTCGCGCCAACTGTTGAAGTTCCCAGCAGGATCATCATCAATTGCGCACCGATTGCAGCAACGAGCGCGCGGACGACAGTCAGCAAGCCTGTTGCCTCGCTGGTCCGGTCTGGTGGAGCGGCTGCCACTATCATGTTCGGAATAACCGTATAAACGATCCCTATGCCTAAGGCGCAGGACGCAAGCATCGACGCGGTCCAGTAAATGCCGGATGGCCGGACCAGCATTCCCAGCCAGCTGACGCTGCAAAGCACCAGTCCGGCAATAATCACCGGCCGCCCCCCTAATCTGCCGATCGCCCAGCCAGAGATCGGCGCGCCAATAACGGTAACTACCATTGCTGGAAGCTTCAGCACACCGGCCGCGGTCGCACTTAACCCCAGCCCCGTGCCGGTCCATGTCGGTTGCTGTGCGAACAACATGAAGAACTGCAGTACCTGCATGCTCCCCAGTGCTGCCAGGAACAGACAGACGTACGCGATCGATACGTTGCGATCGGTAAAAAGCCGCAGATCAATCAGGGGGTGCTGGCAGCGCAGTTCACGGCGTGCCCAAAAGGCCAGGAGCAGTGTTCCACCGATGCCGGTTGGCAAGATTGCAGGATGTGTCCAGCCCCAATCTCCACCTGAGGACGCTGCAAACAGAAGGGCCGCAATGGCCGGGGCAAACAATACTCCTCCGAGCCAATCGATCGACCCATGTGCCGTGATCCCTTCCGACGGGGGTAGCAAGGCTCCGGCCACCGCAATGGCGACAGCTCCGAACATGGAACTGGCAATGAAGATCGAGCGCCAGTCGAAGCTGTCGATGATCATTCCGCCACCGATTAGCCCGATCGCACTGCCGATCGAGCTGGTGGCGGTTATCACGCCGATGCAGGTGGGGATCCGGCTTGATGGCAGGTGCTCACGCATCAGGCCGAAGCACAGGGGCAGGACGACGACGGCAAAGCCCTGGACTGCCCGTCCCGCGATCACCGCCCAAAGACTGCTGGCTGCGGCGCTTACTACCGATCCGGCAACGGCAACCGCCATGACTAGAAGGAGTACTCTTTTTCGTCCGAACATGTCGCCAAGGCGGCCAATGATTGCTGCCCCGGCGGCCGACACCAGGAGATAGCCGGTGACCATCCATCCGACCATAACCGGATCGCCATACTGCGAGATCATCGTGCTGAGCGCAGCGAGAACCATCGCGCTTTCGAACGCCGCCATGAGATCGGCGACAACCAGGGGCGTCATTATCCGAAGCAGCCAACCAACGGATGACCTATCCGCTTCGGGTCGCCCCGGTCGTGCGTATTCCGAAGTCCCCATTGTGGGTTCTCGCAATCCAGGGAGCAAGCGATCTAAAGCGGGCGCAAACCAAGCCGGCGGCCCCTTCCAGATACTAGGACTCGACAGGCCGAAACGCCGTCGGACCTCGGCAGACAAAAGTGTTCCGCCCATTCTCCGCGCGTCGGATGACGAGAAAGTCGGGCCCCTTGAAGCCGCGGTGATCCATCGGACTGAAGCCGATGACGGTTCCTTCGGAGCCGGTCGCGGCCGGGACGCGGGCGATCGTTTCCAGCGCAGCCTTGAGGCCCTGCCCGGTGGCGATCCGCATCCGGCCAAGGGCGATGCCCATGACACGGGCTATGTCGTAGGCGCAAGTGAACACCGATGTTGGCCATTCCATCGGAACCCCGTGTCGGTGTTCGTAAGCCTCACGCAGCGCAATGAGCTGCGGGTTAGCCTCGTCGACCTGGTCGACGCCTTCCCAACCTTCATAGCGGTGCGCGTCCATCTCGGTGTAGGCCGCTCCCACAAAGGCGGCGCCGGTAAAACGGGGAGGGGTCCACCCGACCTCCCGGAGGAGATGGGTCAGGCGCCCCGCCAACCGGCCCAAGCCGAAGTACACCAGTGCGGACGCATCGGCGCGCCGCAGCTTCTCCAGCGCACGAACCAAGGTATTCTCGTCTGGAATCGGGGGAACCCCCGCTTCGGCTTCGATGGTCACGCCGTACATGGCCGCAGCCATGCGGAAATACCGGGCATATTCCTCGCCGATCTGCGAGGGGCTCTCGTAAAGGAACGCGACGCGGTCGAACCCGCGGTGCTTGAGGTAGGCGGCAAGGACCATGGGCTCTTCCGCCATGCCGCCATTGGGCAAGCTGAACGCGTAGTCGCCCTTGTACTCCATGGTCCCGGCAATCGTCAGGGACGGGATCTGCACTCGCGCCAGTTCAGGAAGTACCGTCAGGGCATTGTCGGTGGTCATGGGGCCGGCGATGCCGATGACGCCTTCGTCCACCAGTTCATCAAGCATCTCGATGTTCTTGCGCCCGTGCCCCCAAGGTTGTGCGAAATACTCGCGGACGACCAGTTCGACCGGCCGGTCGCACCAGCCCCGCTTCACGGCCTCGTCGAAACCGATTTCCAGCCCCTCTACGAACAGGTCGGCGCAGCCCTTGCGCCCCGGCAAGTCGATCATCACGCCGATGCGATGGGGTTCGACTGGATGCATGGTCAGGCTGGCAGAGAGCTGCTCTGCGGTCGGCGTGCTGGAATCGTTCATTGGGTCCACCTCTTGCAATCAGGAATCAGAAAGTGCGGGAGGGTCCGGCGCGGTGGTGGGTGACGATATGACCCGCCACCGTGCGCGGCGTGTCATGCGCCAGCCATCTCGCTGCCCATGGGTGTGAAATTGCGGCCCTTGCTGTCGATCTCCACATCATCGAATAGTCCGACCACGTCACCGGAAGTGACGACCTTGTCGGCGGCGTAACCCCGCGGCCGCTTGCCGGCGAGCGACCGCGGTGTCGTATCGACGTTAGCGGCAAGCTCGCGAAGCTTGCCGACATTGCAGTTCTCGCGGCCCCCGGCGCGGTCTACGCCTTCGAACGAATAGAGCCGCCTCGCGTTACCCCACGTGATCTTGTCGATCTCGGCATCGCTGATCCCGCCAGGAAGGCCTTCGAATCCTTCCCACACCGTTTCGGCGAACTCCGGCCACACGGCGTCGGAGTGGGGATAGTCGTTTTCGAGACAGATGTTGTCGACCCCGATATCGTACCGGCTTTTCAGTCCGAACGTGTCCGTGATGTAGCAACCAACGAAGTGATCACGAATGATCTCGCTCGGCAGACGCTTGCCGTATGAACTGTTGGTCCAGGCGCTATGGTGCTTGTGCACTGCGTCGGCCCGCTCCATCAGGTACGGGATCCAGCCGATCCCGCCTTCGGCAAGAACCAGCTTCAGGTTCGGATAGCGCTGAAAAGCCTCAAGCGTGACCCAGTCGGAAGCCGCCTGGGCGATCGTGATGGGCATGCTGATGATCCACGCTTCGATCGGCGATTCGAGCGAGGCGTGCTTGGCCCCGCCGCCCGAACCGATGTGGCAGTTGATCACCACGTTGCGCTCGTTACACGTAGCCCAGAGACGCTCCCACACCGGACTGTGGATGCTCGCGCCACCAGCAACGGTCGGGTTGTCAGGGAACGCGATTGCCTGACAACCCTTTGCGTGGACTCGCTCGATTTCAGCCACGCAGAGTTCTGCGTCCCAATAGGGCAGGGTCGCAAGCGGGATCAGGCGGTCCGCATAGCTACCGCACCAGTCCTCGATGTGCCAGTCGTTATAGGCTTGGAGCACGCGCAGGGCGTTGGCCGGATCCTTGTGGGCGCGTTCCAGGAACAATTTCCCGGATCGGGTGAAAGTAGAATAATTGAGCGCAGCATACACGCCTGCTGCGTTCATGTCGTCGATACGGGCATTCACGTCCCAGGTGCCCTTGCGCATCTGGTCGAAGCGTGCCGGCTCCATGCCCCACTCGTTCTTGGGCCGCCCTACGACGGCATTCAGGCCGACGTTGATCGAAGTGAGATCGTCCCACGCCCAGTACTGGTGACCCTTGCTGTCTTCCTTGACGCGCGGCTGCTCGACATCCGCAGGGAGATGGCGCGCAAACATCGTCGGCGGTTCAACGACGTGATCGTCCACACTGATGAGAACCATGTCGTTCATTTTCATCCGGCTTCTCCAGGGGAATGTTGATGCATGATGTCGATGCTCACGGCAGGCCGGGGCACCTGCGCCCCGGCCTGCCAGCTCAGTCTCCGCCGAACTTCTTGGTAAACGAGATGCCGTACATCCGCGGCGTTCCGGTGACGGCATAATTGAAGCCGAGGCCGCCATCGAGGCCAGTGCCGCCGGTGTAGTACTTCTTGTTCGTCAAGTTCGTTCCAAAGACCGCCAGGCTGGCATCCCAAGCATCGAAGTCCATCTGGAACCGCATGCCCAGCAGGCCATAGCCGTCCTGCCGCACAGCGCGCAGGTCGACCGCGTTGTCCATGAGGTAGCGATCCGAGATCAGATCGTAGCTGACACGCAGGAACGCATCGCCGAAGCTGGTCGGCAAGGTGTACTTTGCGGCAACACCGAGCGTGATGTCGGGGACAACGAACGGAGTCGAGGAGACATCGATCAGACCACCGGTCGAGTTCTGGGTAAAGTAGTCGTTGTATTTGGTGTTGAGGTAACCAAAATTTCCGGTGAACTCCAGCCGCGGCGACGGGCGCAGCACCCAGTCTGCCTCGATCCCCCAGATCGTCGCCTTCGCGGCGTTACGAACCACGGTGGACGAAGCGCCATTGATAAACACCACGACTGAACGCTGGATGTCGGTGTACTTGTCGTGAAACACTGACAGGTTGAGCTGCACGGAACGGGAATCGTTGGCGAACTTTGCCCCCGCTTCGTATTCGGTCAGCAACTCGGGCCGGAAGGGAACGGCTTCGGTCGGCGTGGCCGAACGAAAGTTCACCCCGCCGCCGCGGAAGCCACGGGCAACCTTGGCGTAAACGAGCAGCGATTCCGCGGGCTTGTAGTCGACGCTTGCCAACCAGGAGTAGTCAGAGAAGGTCGGATGCACTGTGCCGGCGCACACGCCCGCAACGTCCAGCAGAGCGCTGCTCACGCGGCAGGTTATGACCCCGGTATTGCGGTTGAGGTTGGTCGATTGCAGGACAACGCGCTTGTCCTCCTTCGACCATCGGATGCCGCCGGTCACCTTCAGGGTGTCGGACAGCTTGTAGTCAGCCTGGGCAAAGATACCGTAGGTCTTGTAGTCGAAGTCGGTGAGGAGGCGCTGAGTGGTTGAGCTGATCGCGGCGAGCGACATTGAATCGCTGTTGTCGCGCCCGGTTTCATGACCGAAGTAGCCGCCCACGATCGTGCTCAGGCTCTCGCCGGTATAGGCGAGTTGTACTTCCTGGCTCCAATATTCCGACCGCTGACGGTTGCTCACGCCAAGCAACGTCACGGGGGTAGAGTCGACGTCGAGAATCGCCTCGCGTTTGACATTCTGGTAGCCAGTTATCGAGGTTAGGGTCAGAGTGCTATCGATGTCGTAGGACATTGTCAGGCCGCCACCATACCTTCGGCCACTCAGCGGCTGCGCTGTCGAGATCACGTTATGATAGAAGTCGGCATCCGAAAGCGTGCCGCCCCGGCTGGCGGAAAGCGATTGCCGCAGGATGGCATATCCACCCGGTATGGCGGCCTGGATGCGCGCGCCGGCGGCGGCGAGCTCAGCGGCGCTGTATCCGCCAGGATTTCCAGTGGCGGTGATTGCCAGGTCGAGCGCGCTGAGCAACCCGTTCTGGACTGCTGCGGCGATCGAAGCATTGGTCGCGGTTGCCTGACCGGGGAGGTTGGACGCCGCGCTGAGCGAGGTCAGCGAGAGCACCTTGGATGGGCTGTTGGTGCCCTTGACCTTGCTGTAGTCGGTCGTCAGCGACAGCTTGAACGAACCGCCGTTGTCGAACCGAACCTTGCCGCGGTAATATTCCTGGGTCAGCTCGCCCAGCCTTTCGACCGCGCTGCTGCCATAGCCGTCGCGGTTCGAATAGCTTGCGGTGAACCGGGCCGCGAGCGCGTCCTGAATCAAAGGCACGTTGATAGCGCCCGTCAGCTTGTAATAGTCGTAATTGCCCGCCTCGCCCGTAACGAAGCCGCTGAAGCGATCGCTGTCCGGGTTGCGGGCGACAATAGAAACAGCGCCGCCGGTTGTGTTACGGCCATAAAGAGTGCCTTGGGGTCCGCGCAGGACTTCGACCCGTTGGATATCAACGAGGGCGCCACTGAGTGCGGTGGTGCGCGGAATAGAAACGCCGTCGAAGTAGACGCCCACGGGCTGGTCGAATTGCCCAGTGGGATCGTACTGGGCCTGGCCGCGCAGCGAGAAGGTGGCCACCGCTGCGGGGGCGGTGCTGCTGGGCGAAACGGTCAAGTTCGGGACAGCCGATTGCAGGCCGTAAGCATCCTGGATGTTCGCCTCCGCCAGCTTGTCGCTGCTGAGCGCTGTGATCGAGAGGGGAACGTCAGTGATCTTTTCCTCTTTTTTTCGCGCCGTCACCACGATGACGTCGAAATCGGCGGCGGACGAAAACTGTGGCGCGGTCTGAGCTTGTGCTCGGGCTTGAACGGGAACAGCCAGGCAGCCCATCGCGATTCCGGTCATCAGAAGTATACGCATTGTTTTTTCTCCCTATTCGTTCTTCAAAGTTTCATTCGATCCGGCCGCGCAACCGTTTGCCATCATTGCTGAAGCACCACTCCGGCGTCCTCGTGTGCGACAAGCATTTCGGCCGCCATGATCAGATCACCGGCGCTGCGCCTTCGAACACGCTGCGGCCAGCCTGCACTGACCGCAGGATTAGGTAATTAGGGCCATGAAAGCCCCGGTGGTTCCGTTTAGAAAACGAAATGATCGTACCCCGGCCACCCGTCGCGGAAGGCAGTCGGGTTATCGTCTCCAGTGCGTCACGAAGGGCGACGGGAGTCGCGATGCGCATGCGCCCCAGCGCAATCGCCAGGCACCGGCCAATGTCATAGCCGCAAGAGAAGACCGAAGTGGGGTTCGCCAGCGTGTGTCCGCGGCGGTCTTCGTAGGCTTGGACCAAGCGCGCAAAGAGCGGATTGTCTTCGTCGATCTGGTCAATGCCGACCCACCCGGTGAACGCCCTTGCGCGCTGCTCGCTGTAGGCTGCACGGACAAACGATGCACACATGAAGCGCGGCGGGTTCCACCCGGATCGCTCGAAGGCAATGGTGATCTTTTCCATACCACCTTCGAACCGGCCGAGCCCCAAGTACACAACGGCATCGGGCGCACTTTCCTTTAGCCTAGCGATGGCAGCGTCGATTTCCGCCTCGCTGGCGCCGACATTGATTCCCTGATCCAGCGCGATTTCGAGTTCGAGCGCCTCAGCCGCCAGATACATATGCGCGGTGTATTCGTAGCCAATCTGCGAGGGCGTCTCCCGCAGGATCGCGAAGCGAGTTAAGCCCCTGTGGCGAAGCCACGACGCGATCACCATCGCCTCATCCGCCATGCCGCCATTAGGCAGGCTGAAGGCGAAGTCCCCGGCATACTCCTGGCTGCCGCAAATCGAGATCGAGGAAACCTGCTGGCGATCCAGTTCGGGCAGGAGAGCAAGTCCGTTATCCGTGGTCATCGGGCCGGCCACGGCAAGCACACCTTGTTCCGCCAGCTCCCGATAGACGTCGACGTTGACCTTTCCAGCCTGCCACGGCTGCGCGTCGTATTCGCGGACCAGCAATTCGACCGGGCGATCCAGAAACCCCCTTTCGCGATACTCCGCAAACGCGATTTCGAGCCCTTCGACGAACAGATCAGAGCATCCGGGATCGCCCGGCAGATCGATCATGACCCCGATCTTATAGGGCGCTACGACACGATGATAGGTGGCAGCATTGCAATCCGTATCAGACACCTATTTTCTCCCAAGGGCTTGGTGCACGCGCTGTCCATTATCGGGCTTGGTTGCTTCGCACAAGCGAATTAAATCAAACATAGCCCCATAAAATGCCGCTTGGCACGGTTTATAAGCCATTTCCGGTTGTCGAACGCGACTTACATGCTACTTAAATGACTGCCCAGACAATGGGCCCCTCAACGCAGAACGGGAGAACGATCTTGAGTCAGCCCTATTTTACCCCGCAACCCCACAAGATCGGCGTCATGATCGATCTGCCCGAATCGCCGGGCTGCTCCGACTTGTTCGTCGCGGGCCTAGAGATCGCCTTCGAGGAGGCCCGGGAGCGCGGCCTGCTCGATCGCCCGGTCGAGCTGGTAGTGCGCGAATATGCTTCGCAGCCGTGGGCAGAGGCGCATCGCAACATCGACGCCTATCGCGACCTTGTCGTCAACGAGAATGTCCTGGCTATCGCCGGACCAATGACGACCGACAACTCGATGTCCATTCTCAAGGAGACCGCGAAGCTGGAGGTTCCGTCGATTTCAATCTGCGGCAGCCAGGAATACGCGGGACCCTATGCCTTCTCACTTCCCAATGGCGGCATGGCGGACGAACCGTTCACGATTCTCTCCTGGATGAAATCGAAGGGACACAAGCGGGTTGCCCTGATCCGCGAGACTCCCTCGCAGATCGGCGAAGAATACGCGAACTTCGCGCGCCTCGCCGCGCGCCAGCTCGATATGGCGATCACCATCGAGTACGGCGTCTCGCCGGTCGGCAACCTCGACGATCTCGAGTTCGGTCCACAAGACGAGGTGGACCGAGCCTTGGCGGCCGCGCGGGCGACAGAACCGGATTCGCTGCTCTATTTCGGTCTTGGCCATATTACCGGGCTGCTGAGCAAGGGCATCAAGAAGATGGGCTGGGACATTCCCCGGTATACCGGCACCGTGTTCGTCGGGGCCGCTTATACCCAGGAATATGTCGACATTTTCGATGGCTGGGTCGGATTGGACCAGTTCGTCGAAGGCAACCCGCCGTTCGACAACCTGATGGCCTTGTATGAGAAGAAGTTTGGCAAGCGTCTCGAATGGCCGACCTCGGTGTTCACGCTGGGCTACGATATCGGCCGGACGCTGGCGGTCGCCATGGACCGGATGCGCATTGCTACGCCGGAAGCCCTGCGGAACGCTCTTGAAACCGTTACGCGACTCCCGGCCGCAACCGGTGCTCCCGGCACTGTGATCGGCTTTTCCCCCTACAGCCACCGAGGTCTGCGTGGGGCAGACTATTTGCTCGTACGTGAATCGCGTGGCGGAAAGAACCTCTATCTCGGCACCGCACCGAAGGTTTGACTGCGGCAACGCCGCAAGCAAAGGGTGTGGACTCATCGGCCCCGCCCTTTGCTTGTGCCTGCAAAGACGCCGGGAGAGTTGCCCGGCAACTCTCCCGGTCGGCTGGCGCTATACGGTCAGCGAATAAGCTTCGTTCAGGCGTTGCGCCATTTCACCCATTGACGGGACCTTGCCGCCTTCGTTGCTGGGCTTCACGCCGCCCGCTGCAGCGTCAAGGTAGGATAGATCGACGTTCTTCGCGAGCGCCCGCAGCGCGCCGACGGTGCAGTCAACCCGGTCCATCGTCTTGAAGGGATTGTGCTTGTAAAGACGCAGCGCATTGAGATGCGTGATCTTGTTAATCTCATCGTCCGTGCACCCGGAGAAGCTGGGAAAAATGCCTTCTGGAGACCTCGGCCAAGTGCAATCCGAATGTGGATAGTCGCATTCCCACATCATGTTGTTGATACCGGTGACTGCCCGGTTCTGGATCGCAAAGGCATCTTCGATGAAGCAGGTGTAGAAGTGCCGGTCGAACACCTCACTCGGCAGCATATCGCCGAAATCTTGGTTAGTCCACGCGCTGTGGTGCTTATAAGTGAAGTCGGCGCGCTCCTTGAGATGACCGACCCAGCCGGCGCCGCCTTCGGAAAGCGCGAACTTCAGGTTGGGATGGCGGCGCAGGATCGGCGACCACAGAAGGTCTGATGCGGTCATGAACAGGCTGACCGGTAGGTTGGTGATGAAGACATCGACCGGCGATTCTGGCGACGGCGTTGCCGTATGAGCGTCGGCGATGTGCAGGTTGATGACCAGTTCGAGATCTTCTGCCGCCGCGAGCAGCGGATCCCAGTAGCCCGAGTTCCAGCTCTGGAAACCTTCGCGGTTCGGAACCGGTAGCAGGCTGATCGCATTGCAGCCCTTGGCCTTGATCCGTTGCGCCTCGGCGACGGCGAGATCCATATCCCATAACGGCATGATTGCCTGCGGAATGAACCGTTCCGGATAGGCGCCGCACCATTCGTCGATGTGCCAGTCGTTGTAGGCCTGAATACAGACATATGACAGGTCGAGATCCTTGCAGATCAGGGCCTGCCCGGCGCTCGATGCCATCTGCGCGAAGTTAAGGCTGGCGAGCATGCCGTTGGCGTTCATGTCTGCGACGCGCGCGTGGACGTCGTAGCATCCCTTGCGGAGCTGATCGAAAGCCATCGGCTCCAGCCCGTACTCCTCGGGGCGACGTCCGACCACGGCATTGAGGCCGAGGTTGGCCATCCGCTTGCCCTGGAACTCCCAGGCATCAATGCCATTGCGGCAGACGACCTGCGGCATCTGGTCACGCCATTTCGTGGGCGCGCTGTCGAAAACCCCGGCCGGTTCGCAGATGTGATCATCGACACTTACCAGGATCATATCTTCCAGTTTCATAGGAACCTCCTCTCGCGACTCACGCCAAGCGTTGCACATGTTCTATTATTAGGGATATGTTTGAGGCAATGCAACGCCATACACCCCCAGAAGGAAGGTTTTTTATCTTTTAATAGGGCCAATAATATCCACTTCCTGGTTTCGGGAGGACGTCAAACTTTTTGCGGGCAGTGCCTTGGAAGTAATGGTCCCGGCGGCTAGATTGCCGATCGACGGAAACAGGGGTCTCAATATCAAACGCGCTCAAACACTCGCCCGGGAAATCGAGGCGGAAATCGTCGAGAGCAAACTCGCACCCGGATATAACGTCGGCAACGAAGCGGAACTGGCGAAACGCTTTTCCGTCGGGCGGCATGTCCTGCGCGAGGCATTGGCCCTGGTCGAGCGCGGCGGTCGTGCCCGCGTCCGGAGGGGAAACCAGGGCGGCCTCATCGTGGTCGATCCTTCAGCCGAAGCGATCGCGCCAACGCTCCGCAACTACCTCGACTATGTGACGGTCAATATCGAACACCAGCATGTGACCCGCCATGTTCTCGACGATGCGGCCGTAATCGCGGCAATGCATGAAATGAACGAGGCAGACCTCGAGCGGTTTACCGCCCTGATCGGGCAGTTCGATGCCAAGGCCGCGCCATCCGCACACGTGAAGCTTGCGTTCGACATGCACGTAGCCACACTTGAGGCCGCCAGTAATCCCTGTCTATCCGTCTTTTCGCTTGCCGTCGCGACCCTGGGTTTGGGGCGTCTGAAAACGAACGCGTATCGAGAGCAGGTCCTCGTCGCCCACGCGATGGAAATTTGCGCCAATCGACGGGACTGTCTCAAGGCGATCATCGCGGCGGACCGCAGCGCCGCCCTGCAAGCGACCCGCAGGCATTATGAAATCAACCTGCAATTGTGGAGGGAGTCAGAGCGAGAGCTCACCATTTCCTCAAAGCCATCGCCCGAGTCGAAGGAAAGCATCATGCTGCGGGTTGGCCTCGGGCTGGAGACTCCGAAGCTCGCGGAAGAAGTCGCCCAGCGCATCCAGGCGGACATTATCGACCAGGACCTCAAGCCCGGCGACCGGGTCGGTTCGGAGGTCGAACTGCAGGACAGCTACGGGGTCGGACGAGGGGTCATGCGAGAGGCCATCCGCGTTCTCGAGCGCCTGTCGATCGTATCGTCGACGCGGGGCAAACGGGGTGGAGTTCGCGTCGCCAGGCGCGACGACACGTCGATGATCGGCACGATCTGCAACTATCTGCAGTCTCTGGGGGTTCAGCACCAGCATCTTGTCCAGGTCGGCGACGAACTGGATCTGCTCGGCATAACGATGGCGACGGATCGGGCTCCGTCGATGAAGGACGAAGAGTTCGCGCACATTGCGGAGGGCATCGAAAGGCTTCAGCCGGGGGCATCGCTCGCGGAACTCTCCTCAAGATATTACCAGTTTGTGGGCGAGCTCAGCGGCAATCCGCCATTGACCGTGCTACTTGCGATTCTCTCCGACCTTCATGGCCGGGTCGACCTCTGCGGAATGGATGCGCGCGTTACCGCTGTCGATCGAGAAAGACTGAGCCAATTGCTCGATGCGGTTAGAGCGGGCCAGGTTGAACTGGCAAGGCGGCGCATGCTGTTCCTGCGACGTCACGGAGCAAGGGTTCGCGTGTCGGACACGCCGCGCAGGAGCTAAGGTCAGGACTCATTGATCAGAGCCAGAAGCAGACGGTGGCGGCGATAGCTATGGCAGACATGAAGGTGTGGGCACAGCGGTCGTAGCGGGTAGCGATGCGTCGCCAGTCCTTTCAGATAACTGTCCACACAACCTAGCAGGCGGTCCGAATAGACGATGCGGATGCCGACAACCTGCTCCCGGTAACGCCCGCCATATATTGGCTCGGAGACGCCTTCCTGCGCGCGGCGGAATATCTCGTACTCTATGTCCGCGCGGGCGGACTCCACCGCTTCCTCCCACTGGCGCGCGAACTCGGGATTGCGGTTGCGCTCGTCAACGAAGGTCTGAATTGCACCGTATCGGCTCGACGCGCGCGGGCTGGCGGCGCGGGCGGCCCGGGCCTGAACACCGTGGCGGGCCAGCTCTAGGAGGAAGGCCCCGGCCGCCCGGACCTCGGGGAGGTTAAGCGCGAAGGTATCAGGTGACCAAGATCAGGAACAGCAGGCGGCGACCCGTTCCCGGCTCTGCACCCATTCCTCGACGTTGGCCCGGCGCCATGCGACCCGATTGGGCGAGAGCTTCACGGGAATGCGTCTCGGCAAGATCGAGAAGCTCCTCGCAATTATCCTGGTCGATCTGCAAGGCGACGATCTGGAGTTTGGCCCATCCGATACGCCGTAGCCGATCCGGCGCGATGCCCAGATCATGGAAGCGGCGATCGGTCCTCGCAAGCGCATAGGCTTTGCGACGCCCGATCTTCAGCTTTCTCGCCACCGACACGAAATCGTCGGGATGTTCGTCCTGTATCTCGCGCAGGTAGCGGGCCGCTTCGAGGAAATGATCGCCGATCATCTCGATGAACGCCTGCGGCACCTCGGGCGCGTTCGATTTTGTCCCTTTCATCTGCTTAAACCTTTGATGTTGTTGGGACTTATTTCCTATGGAAAAGACGCCCTCAGGCAATGGATATTGATCCGAAAAATGGCTGATTTCCGAGCTTTGAGAGCGAATGGCCTTGTGCAATTAATTGTACAGTCAAAGGAAAATAAGCGAGCGGGTGTCAATTGCTGCGCCTTCACTGCTCCCAAAAGCCCTTCACGAGCAGGACAAGTTCAAGCACAATCGTAGCCGCACCATCTAGGTGATCTGGCGCACGTCGCGATGGAGACGGATCAATCTGGCCCGAGCATTGTTCATGGCGTGAACCTGCTTCAACTGGGGCAAATGTGCAATCCCGTCACCGTGCGGCCTGATGATGCCGATCAGGATAAGCCGATCAACTTCGGCTATAGCGCCGACGATGCACAGCCATAGGCGCGCGCGCCTTCCGCGACCGAAAAGCAAAGGTTTACCACTACGCTCTATTATGGTCGCTCAGGTTCTGACGGAACGATTATGCGTGCGGACAAGCTGGAACGACACAAACGCCTTTGCAAACTCATCGAACAGACGATCGCCGAAGCCGTCGCGCAGGGAGAGGAATGCGAATTCGAGGGCCATCATTGGGCGATACGGCCACAGCCCATCAAATCCGCAAGGTGGGGTCGGGGCTTCGCTTACGTCCAATCTTGGTATTAATGGTCCTTTAACTATGATCTCCTACCGTCACGAGATAGTTGACGGTGGAGATCAAATGACCAAGTTGATTATCCAGATTCCTTGTCTGAATGAAGCAGAAAATCTGCCGGCGACACTTTTGGCACTACCTCGGCATATTCCGGGGATAGATAAAATCGAAGTCCTGGTGATCGATGACGGCAGTATCGACGATACAGCGGGGGTCGCTCGGCGAATGGGTGTGCAGCATATTGTCCGGCATCGCCGAAATCGGGGTCTTGCAACTGCATTTCAGACGGGCATAGATCACGCGCTTCGCCAAGGCGCGGATATCATCGTGAACACCGACGCAGACGGTCAATATGCTGGAGAGTGTATTGCCGATCTAGTGGTCCCGATCATTGCCGGTTCCACCGACATAGTGATCGGCGACAGAGGTGTCGGTAACAACGAACATTTCAGCCCACTCAAGCGCAAGCTCCAGCGAGTGGGCAGCGCCGTGGTGCGGCGGCTTTCGCGAACCGACATATGCGATGCGGTGAGCGGCTTTCGGGCCATTAGTCGTTACGCGGCCCAGCGTATCTACATCACCACCGAGTTCAGTTATACCACTGACATGCTGATTCAGGCGGGCCGCAAGCGTCTCCGTATCGAGAGCGTTCCCGTTGCAACTCATCCGGTATCGCGGCCCTCCCGGTTGTTTCGTTCAATTCCTCGCTTTATCGTCCAGACCGGCATAACAATCGCGCGAGTCTATACGACCTACAACCCACTGCGAGTGTTCGGTTCGATCGGCCTCATTCTTGCCGTGATAGGGATTATGCCGCTCATCCGCTTCCTGTGGTTCGCTTTGCAAGGCGATACGAGCGGGCATCTTCAGTCATTGGTGATCGGCGGGTCCATCCTTACACTAGGTGCGGTGACATTACTGCTGGGAATGCTGGCAGACCTGATCAGCGCCAACCGCAAGCTAGCCGAAGCAGCCCTGGAAAAGCTGCGCTGCCTCGAAGCGCGTCTCGACTGGCAGGATGCCGAAGGCAAATTGACACCACCCGCTTTTGCGCCCGGACGCGACGAGGGCGTTAGGACCATCGCTTCATGACCAGCGATGCCCCGACGGTTTTTGTCCCTGCCGAAGTTGCACGACCGCGTTTCTCCGACGCCCAGCTGTTATTCGCGGGTTATGCGATACTGGTTCTGCTTCAGTTCGGCCTCATCTGGACAAAGGGGATAAACTGGGACGAATTCCTGCATTTCAGCCAGGTTCACGATCTCAACAATGGGCGGCTTGTCTGGGTTTTCCAGACTTTGCATGCGCGCATGTTCGCTTGGGTGCCGGCGATTGCCTCGGACCCCATTACTCAGATACAAATTGCGCGCATTGGGATGCTCGGCTTCGAGATCGTGGCGGCAGGCGCTGTTGTCGTGCTTGCCCGGCGCTTCGCAAGCCGCGGAACGGCCTTGCTTGCCGGTCTCATATACATGGCGAGCAGTGCTGTCTTTCTGCATGGTTTTTCGTTCCGTGCCGACCCGATGGCCACGGCCACGTTGATGACAGCCTTGTGTTTGCTCGTCACGTGCAGGCTGAGAACGGGGACGATCCTGTTAGCGGGAGCGCTGATCGGCATCGCGGGAATGATGACTATCAAGAGCATCTTGTATTTACCCTGCTTCGTGGGTGCGGGCCTGTTGCGCCTTGGCGAGGAAGAGAGAACCGGCAGATTTGCCGTAGCCGCCAAAATTGCAACCGTGCCCCTTGTCGCGGGCGCGGTCTTCGCGGTTGTCTTCGCCCTCCATCAAATCGGTATCGCTAGCGACGATACGGTTCCCAACGCGGTCGGATCCAGGGCATCGAGGTTCCTGGGTTCGGGCCTGTTCTTGCGGTGGAATTTCACGGTCAGCCAGTTTCTCGGCGCTCCGCTCCTGACCGCCGCACTGGTGACGACTATTTTCATGGTCAAAAACCGGCCTGCCGGAGAGAGGATATTTATTCTCGCGATGCTGGCACCGCTTCTAAGCCTGATCTTCTATCGCAACACCTATCCCTATTTCTTCGTTTTCCTGTTCGCACCGGTTTGCGCAGCGATCACACCGGCGCTGGACGTCATGGTGAACAGATATGGCCTGCGTCCGATATTGGCGGTGCTCGCTATGACGCCCTTGGCTCTGCTGGTAAGCCAGCCATATGGACTTCTGCCGCGCCAGCGCGCCCAGATCGACGAGATCCACCGGTTGTTTCCGCAACCCGTCGGTTATCTTGCCTATACGAGCTTTGTGCCAGACTATCCCCGGATCATTCCGTTCCTGATTTCCGGACTGGGCCTTAAGCGGTATCACGATGGGAGACAGCCTGGAATCGCCCGTAAGATCGCTGCCGGCGAGGTCGCCTTCGTCCTTGCCGACAGCCCTCCAATCATCGCAGGTTTGGAAGGCAAAAGGATTCCAGGAACTTTGCTGAAAGAGGATTTCAGCATGCTCGACGGCAATTTCCTTCACTATACTGAGGCCCTTTGGCTGTCCGGCAAAAAAGTGTGTACGGGGCAGGGTCGGCAGACCGTCCATATCGTCCGTCCCGGGCCTTATACCCTTGACGGAGGTGCGCTGACGATTGACGGAATACCTGTCGAAAACGGGCGCGTCATCACGCTGGCGCGAGGGGCACACACCATAAATCATGCCGGGGAAGGGTGCGTCAGGCTCTGGAACCTGCCCGAAACGCCTCGTCCTCCGGTCGACTATCCGCCGGGTCCGGCTATGGAAGGCTTTTGAGAGACGATGGGATATGGTTTTCAAAATCGATCCGGCATGACGCTTGCAGCGGATCGGGGCAGCGCCGCTGCACTGGCTGTTCTCAGGCAGCGCTTCATATCTACGGCGATGCGGCTGCGAGCGATTGCTTCCAGGCACAAGGCTGCGATCTTTGCCTTGGCATTTGCGATATTCGGGACAGGCCTGATTTTCTCATTGCGCGACCTGCGGATCGGGTTTGCAGATCTGCACTGGCGGCCGCTTGCGATCCTGATTTTCATCCTGGTGCCATGCACTATCGCCTACAGCGCAGTGAACATGGTGCTAATGGCGCGTGCGGCAAAGGTTCCCATGCGCTTTATCGATGCTGTGAGGGTGAGCGCATTCGCGCAAGTCGCCGAGATGCTGCCGATTCCGGGAGGCGCGATCGTGCGAACGGCGGCGCTGAAAGAGGCCGGAGCCGGACTGGCCCAGAGCGCCGGGCTTATTCTTGGTTTTTCAGTATTATGGGTTGTATGTGCGGCTTTCGCGGCCGGTATGGCCATGTGGGATCAGGGCTGGTTGCCACAGATGATTGCCGCCTTTGGGTTGGCGGCCATATTTGTAATTGTTGCCGGGCTAGCGCGCAGTTTTAACTGGTCCATCGCTCTGGGTGCATTGGGTTTGCGGGTTTTGGGCCTAGCGCTCGTTGCGATCCGTCTCGCCTGTTCATTTGCGATCATCGGGACAGCAGTGAGCTTCTCCGGGGCTGTTCTTTTCTCCTTTGCCGGTGTGCTCGGCAGCGCAGCATCGCTCGCCCCCGGAGGACTTGGCATCAGCGAAAGCCTTGCGGCATTTCTGGCAGGATCGGTCGCGGTCGCGCCGGCGGCGGCTTTCCTGGCCCAAGCCCTCAATCGGCTGGTCGGCTTGGCCCTGCATCTTCTAGTCGCGCTCGGTTTCGTACTGCGTGATAGATATTGTGGCCCTTTGGAAGGTCAGGCAGGGATGCAGCCATGAAGGCAACATACAATCTCAACGGTCTGATCACAGTAGAGGTGGACGGCCCTCGTCCATACATTCGCTATTTCGAGAATGAGTATCGCAGGATGAGTTTCCCTGCTGATATGGACGGCGAATTCCGGCAAATGCCGCATGTGCGACTGAAGATCGTCGATGATATGATGCATCTTCCCGTCAGGAAGATGCGCTTCAAGAACCTGTTACACTTTACCTACGCCATCTCCGACCTCGAAACAGCCTGCCCGACGCTTCATTTTCAGCGCCACTGGCTCGACAGAGCGTATTTCACGCCGCTTGGCGCCTTCATCCAGGGCCAGTTGCTCGAACCGCTGATGTATCTGAAGTTGTTAGAAGCCAATGTCCTGTTCATGCATGCGGCGGGCGTTGCAAAGGGTGGCAACGCTTACGTCTTTCCTGCGCATGGCGGCACAGGTAAAACGACCATGTCGCTTGATCTGGTAAAACGCGGCTTTGAGCTGATGGGCGACGATCTGCTTATGGTGGACGCGCAACGTGGTGTGGTTCACTCTTTTGCCCGGCCCTTGCATCTTTTTACCTATAACCTGCGGTCCCTGGATGTTCCCCTGCATCTGTGGCTGATCATCCGGGCTAAGGACGGCCTTCGTTTGCTGTTGCAGATCGTCACGGGACAGAAATTCCTGATCTCCACACGTGTCCACGTTGACGAGATCATGGACATTAGCTTCGCTGACAGTGCATCGTTGGAACAACTCACTTTCCTCAAACGGGAGGGAGAAAGTGAGATACTTTCTTTCGACAATCCAGCCCATCGGGAAATGGCCATCAAACTGATTGTGCAATCCGCCGACCTCAACGAAAGTCTGTTTCAGAATATCGTGGAGAATGATGCGATCAAAGCGTGGGAAATAGATGTCGTGCGTAATGTGCTCAGCCATGTGAACAAAATGCAGGTGATCAATGCTAGACAGGCCGATAGAGCTACCATCGCCCGAAATCTTGTGTAGGGCATGTCTATGCAACCGATCGTCGGCTGACGTCGGCGCGGCTATTCGTCTGAGCGAGTGTCTCGGGTCGGTATTCTGGCGAACAGAGATTCAATCGGTTCCAGATATTCCTCGATCAGTGCATCCCAATGGTAGTGTGCCACGATCCTCGCACTCGCGGCGGTGATGCCAGGATCGGAATCGAGTAGGTTCTCAAGCGCCGCTTCCAGTGCTGCGACATCGCTGGGATCGGCAAGGAACGTCACAAGCGGCTCCAACTGATTCCATTCGGGAAGCATCTCGATATTGGTATCGCGGCTGGCCAGCACTGGCTGGCCGCGAGCCAGCGCTTCCAGCAAGGCGACCGGCATGCCCTCCCGATCGTTGCCACTTGCCTTGGCAGGAAATGCATGGCGGCGGGCCGAAGCGAGAAACGCTTCCTTGCTCTCTCCGCTTAGGAATCCGGTGAAGGTCACATCGGCCTTGTGGACTATTGCCTCCAGCTCCGCCCGGTCCTCTCCGTCTCCTGCGATTCCAATGCGCGGCCGGATACCCTTTGCGGCCAGCCGTTCCGCCGCCTCAAGCAAGTAATGCAAACCCTTCTTGCGTGTGAGGCGGGCCATGGTTGCAATGTCCCATTGCGGGCTACCACTGGCTGCCACTCTCTCCGCAGGTCGTACGAGACCCATGGGTCGGCTCAGCGCTTTGGCATCGAAATCCGCGCGCTCTTCTTCCGGAACCAGGGATCGGGCGTAAGCCAGTTGGGACGAGTTCACGCAGAAGAACCGGCTGCAATCGCGAAGGAGCAGGCGCACGATCAAGCGACCCGGCGCCCCCAACTTCTCGAATACAGACAGGTCGGACGAATGGTTTTGCAATATATAGGGCAAACCCAGGCGGCGATGCAGCCACCAGGCCACAAGCCCCTGCGGCGCAACCCAATGGGCGTAGATCAGGTCTATCCGCCTTTCGCGCACCAGACGCAAGGCCGTGCGATACTGCGCCAGCAGGAAAGGGGGCAGTTGCAGCGCCAGAAGGGGAGCACGCTTTATGTTCGGCATGATCGCTGGATAGGCCAGCTTCTGGAACCTATCCGGCTTGAAATAGCGAAACCGTGTGATGCGGAGTCTGCCATGATCCTCGAACGGCAGAGCAGCTACATCGTGGGGCGCCAGAATTTCAATCTCGGCATCTTCGCGCGCATCCATCCATGCCTGGGCCTGCTCGTTGACAAAATTGGCCTGCATATCGCCGGAAAAACGCATCAGCGTGGAAGTCAGCATCAATATCCGCATTTAACGACCTTTTCGTGCAGGCAAACGGCTTTGCAAGCGAATTGATCTTCTATCACCGCGTGGAGCTTATTCACACGAACGGAGCCACGCGTGCGCAATCATCGGCTTCACGATTTTCGATATCGTCCAAGGACGATCACCCAGTTCTCATCTTCATCAGCTTGGGTGCTCCAGATTTTTCAAGACTTTAGCGACTTCCCGGCCTTCGGGCCGAGCGTTCGGGTTACCTCTCGGGTTACCGGGCTCGGAGCGGCGATGCTGTTGAGCCACCCCCTGTCAGCCCCTCAGGCTGCTTCTTCGGGCCAATGTCCACATGTTTCCGGCTGGCGAAGGCGCGGCACTTCGGAACCGGTGCCTCGCCGCATCAGCGCGGCCACAACGATCCTCCAAATCCGCATCAAGCGAACACCCCGCGGCAAAGGGGCTGGCGCAGCAGCCCAAAGCGAGATGCGAGGCCCGGAGTTGTCGTCATTCGGGTTCACTTCCGTCCGCCCCGCCTTCCCGGCATCGCGACGATCCCAATGGCGCAGCGGCACAGGGGTCAACGGCGTCAATCGGGCCTGATATCCCGCCCGATGCGCGAGAGCGGAACGATCAGCGGTTCGGCCCTGTCGCGCGCGATGAACGCACTGATGCCATAGGTATCGGCGAGGCGTCGCGGTGTCAGGACATCGGCAGGCGGTCCATCCGCCACCGGCATCCCCCCGTCGATCAGCAACAGCCGGCTACAATAGCGCGCCGCCATGGTAAGGTCATGCAGAACCGCGATAACCAGCGCGCCGTTCCGGGCTTCGCTGGCGAGAAGTTCCATCACGTCGATCTGGTGGCCGGGATCGAGCGAGGCCAGGGGCTCATCCGCCACAAGCCCCTTGGCTCCCACCGCAAGCGCCCTGGCCAGCAGCGCGCGGGCGCGTTCGCCTCCCGACAGTTCCAGCGCGTTGCGGTGCCGCAGATGCGCGACATCGGCGCGCCGCATCGCATCCTCGATCGCGGCGCTGTCGGCATCGGTCATGCGCGAAAACGGCGCGAGATGAGGCAACCGTCCCAACGCGACCAGCCGCTCGACCGAAAGCGGCCAGTGCAGTTCCTGGCCCTGAGGCAGATAGGCGATGCGGCGCGCCATGTCCTTGCTCCCGATCGCGCCGACGGGAACGCCGTCGACGCGGATGGCCCCGCCCGAGACCGGCACCAGCCCCATGAGCGCACGGACCAGAGTGGACTTGCCCGCGCCATTGGGGCCGACCACGCCGATCAGCGACCCGGCGGCCAGGTCCGCCGACAGGCCCGAGACCACGGCACGTCCGCCGAGCCGGACTTCGACCCCTTCGAGAGAAACCGTCACCATAGCCGCTTCTCCCGCATCAGATGGACAAGGAAGACGGGAACGCCCAGGAATGCCGTGACCACGCCCAGCCTCAGCTCGCTCTGCGTGGGGATCAGGCGCACCGCCACATCGGCAAGCGTCAACAGCGCGGCGCCAGCCAGCATTGAGGGCAGCAGAATCGCCGAAGGGCTGCGATCCGTGAACGGGCGGATCAGGTGAGGCACGATCAGGCCCACGAAGCCGATAGCACCGGACACCGCCACCGCGCCGCCCACGCCGACCGCCACGCCGATCAGGATCCGCAGGCGAACGCCGCCCAGATCGACACCGAGCGATTTCGCGCCATCTTCGCCAAGGCTCAGCGCATCGAGCGCATGGCCGCAGCCCGCCAGCAGCAGCCCGCCGACAAGGACGCACGGCAGCGCGATCCAGACATGGCCGATGGCGCGGTTCTCGATGGAGCCGAGCAGCCACGTCATGATCTCCATCGCCGCGAAGGGATTGGGAGCGAGATTGAGCGCAAGGCTGATGCCCGCTCCGGCCAGCGTCGACACGGCGATGCCCGCAAGGATCATGGTCAGGGGGCTTTCCGAACGGCCCGCCAGCACGAAAAGGAGCGCAAGCGCCGCGAGGCCGGAAAGGATGGCGAGTATCGGCAAAGCCGCGCCATGCAGTTCGGCCAGCCCGAAGTAGATCGCGATGACCGCGCCCAGCGCGGCGGCGTTCGACGCGCCCAGCACCGACGGTTCCGCCAGAGGATTGCGCAGATAGCCCTGCAACACGGCGCCCGACAGGCCGAGCATCGCGCCCACCAGAACGCCGACCAGCATGCGCGGCAGGCGCAGGTCCACCACGATGGTGTGCGCGATGGCGTCGCCCTGCCCGGAAAGCGCGCCCAGCAGCCGGGCGGGAGCCAGCGCCACGGGTCCGAGCGCGACCGACATGCCCGCCGCCGCCAGCAGCAGGAGCGTCAGGCCGGGCAGCAGCAGCCGGTGCCGGATTTCAGGAACGCTCCTTGAATGCACGAATACCTCGCAATGGATCGGCCGCCCCGTCACGCTTGTGTCCCGGGGTCGTGCCGCTATGGATCACGGTATGATGCCGTGGATGAAATCGTTGCTGCCCGCCCGGAGCCGGGCTGGCCCCACGGCATGCCTTGCCGCGATAGTGTTGGCCGGCGCCGTTCCGCTCGCGGTCAGAGGGCAGGGCAAAGCGGAAGCGGGCGCCCCGGCTTCCGCGCCGCGCGGGATCGTCTCGCTCAATCTCTGTGCGGACCAGTACCTGCTGGCGCTGGCCGACCGGAGCCAGATCGCCGGGCTGACGAGCAATGCGGACAAGCCCGAAATGTCGGCCGCCGCCGCGCAGGCGCGCGGGCTTCGTATCCTGGGCCAGTCGGCGGAGGAAGTGCTCGCGATCCGGCCCGATCTGGTAGTGGGTATGCCGGCCCGGCGCAGCGCGGTGATGACGGCGCTCAAGGATTACAATTATCCCGCGCTCGACTTGCGGATGGCGGAGAGCTTCGCAGACATTACGGAGCAGGTGCGGACGGTCGCTCGCGCGGTGGGCAAGCCGGAGCGCGGCGAGGCGCTCGTCACCCGCATGGAACGGGAGCTGGCGGAACTGGACAGGCCCGGCGGGGGCCGTGTCGCCGCCTATTATCAGCGGCGGGGTTTCCTGACCGGCACCGGAACCCTGGTCGACGATCTGATGCGGCGGGCGGGTCTGGTCAACCTTGCCGCAAAGCTGGGCAAGCCGCCGCTCTCCCTGCTTTCGATCGAGGAACTGGTCGCAGCCCGGCCCGATTTTCTCATCGTCGAAACCGCCACGGACCAGGTCATGGATCAGGGCACCGAAATGCTGCATCATCCGGCGCTGCGCGATATTCCCCGCATCCGCCTGCCGCAAGCATGGACCGTCTGCGGCGGCCCGGCCTACGTGCGGGCGGCGCAAAGCCTCGTGGCGCAGATCGAGGCGAACTGAACGGGTCAGAACCCGATTCCCCGCCGCGCCTTGGCGCCCTGTTCGCGGAAGGGCGGCTTCACCAGCGTCCGGTCATGGAACGGATCGGCGATCATCGGCTTGACCTCCTCCCAGGCGCAACGGTTCGTCGCTCAGACGGAGGTTTACCGTGCCCCGGCCATCCCCTGGACCCAGGCAAGAGCGACCGGTACGCTGGCAGGTCTCCTGGCTCGCGGGTCAGGGCTCGATGCACGCCTTCCCAGGCACGGCACGATCGTGTCCGGCCCAGTGGCTGCTTCCTCCTCATCGGAAGGAAGCGATGTGCATCGCGCTCGCCGCTTACAGTTGCAGGGACAGCCGCGGAATTGGACAGCCCTTTGGGGACCATCCGCACCGCCTTCCCGTTTTAAGCCTCTTCCGAGGCACCGGCGCGATCATCTTTGCCCGGAATGTTCATCGAACGCTCCAAGCGATGGCGCGGATACAGGCAAATGCCGCGCCTCGCAAGCCGGAAGCGGCCAGCGGCTCGACGCCGGCCGCTTGTGGCCTGTTGTCAGTCGGCTTCGCCGCCGAAGCTGTACTTCAGCGCGATGCCATACGTGCGCGGCGGGGCATAGATGTTTCCGTTGACGCCGACGCTGGACGCATAATTCAGATTGTCGTTACCCTGCCGATACAGCTTGTTCGTCACGTTGTTCATGAACAGGCTGACGGTGATCGGCTGACCGCCGACGTTGCTCCACCGCGCATCGAGATCAAGCAGGCCGTAGGACGGTTCGATCGAGCCGATCGCCAGGGTGCTGAAGTCGGTCATGGCGACGCTGGACTGGTGATAGAAGCGGCCGCCGAAACGCACATTGCCCATGTCGCCGGGCAGATCCCAGGCATAGTGCGCCGCCAGCGAATACTGGAACTTCGGCGTGTTGGCGAAACGATTGTCCGTGCAGAAGCCCAGGATCGCATTGCTGGTGGGATCGCACGGATTCCGCGTCGGATCGACCGGATCCGTATGATCGTATTTCGCATCGGTATAGGCGGCGGTCGCATCGAGCGTCAAACCCGGAACCGGGATCAGCGTGCCCTCGAATTCGATGCCCTTGATCGTGCCGGCCGCGGCGTTGGTGATGATCGACACGGGCGTGCCGCCCGCGCCCGCGACCGCGATCAGCTTCTGGATGTCCTTGTAGCGATCGCGGTAGACGGCAAGGCTCGCCCTGCCCTGCGCGCCGCCGCCGAGATCGAACCGGGTCTTTACCCCCGCTTCCATCGAATAATCGAACTCGGGGGCGTAGGTTTCGGAGCCCGGGATGGACGATGCCTGCACACCGCCAGGGCGATAGCCCTTGCTCATCTTGGCATAAAGCATCGTGCCCGGATCGGCCTGGTAGCTGAGGCCGCCCGACCAGGTGAAGGCTTCGAACTTGCGGTTGAACGTGGCGCAAGCGGCGGGGAACAGCGGGCCGCCATAGGATTCGCACTGGCCATGCGGGATGGGGGCGAAAGTGGCCTGGGCGGCCGCCAGCGCCTGCGCCGGGGTCAGCATCACCGCCCCGCCGCTGCCGAGGTAGGTGGCCGCCTGGATGACCGAGGCGAAAGCAGTCGCCGCGTCGATCGTGGTGCCGCCGGAAACGACCGGGAACGATAGCGGCCGCAAGTAAGTGACCGTGCGCGCTTTCACCGAGTCCCAAGTATAGCGCAGGCCGCCATTGATCTTCAGGCCCTCGACCAGCGACGACGCGTCATATTCCAGCGCGCCGTAGATCGCCTTGCTCTCGGTCTTGTTGATCGGCACATTGACGCGCTGGAGAACCGCGACGTTGATCGTGTCGTTCTGCTGCGACGTCGCCGGTTTCTGCCGGTCATAGTAGAAGCCCAGCGACCAGTTGAGGCTGTCGCTGAACGTCTGGCCGGACAGGCGGATTTCGTTGCTGATCTGCTCTTGTGAGAAAAAGTCCAGGCCATTGCCCGCCTCGGGCGATACGCCGCCGAAGAAATTGATCCCGCTGTGCGGCGTGACGACCAGGTTGCCGTTGGAGCCGGTGAAATTGCTCGCGTTCTTCTGAGTCGCGCGAATATAGCCGAACACGTTCTTCAACTGGATGGTGTCGGCCAGATCAATATCGGTCACGTTGACGATGTAGAGGTTCTTGCGCCGGTCGAAGCTGGGCGAAGTATAGTTGACCCGGCGCGGGCCAAGTGCCTGCGACCGCGCGAGCTGGCTCTGCTGCGAGGCGATGTAGTTGTCGAGCGTCAGCGGCGAAACCATTCCGGCGCTGCCGAAGCCGACGATGTCACCCTGTGCATTGAGGCCATAGAGCGGCCCGATGTAGCCATTCGCGAGCGAGGAGGCGAACGCCGCAAGCGCCGCATTGCCGGGATCGGCGGCCGATGCCTGGCCCGAAACGAATGCCGCGGCCCCGACGAGACCGCCGGAGAACAGGCCGGTCGAACCGAGCAGACCGTTCAGCGAGTTGGTGAGGCCCGCCGTGTTCAGGCCCGACAGGTGGACCGACGTGCCGTTATCGTGCGTGCGCTGATACTGCACGACCGTGTAGTTCTCGATTCCATCGGCGGGGCGGATCAGCACACCGAGGCGATATGTCTCGTATTTGGTGTTGTCGAGCTTCTGGCCGTTGAACTCGTTCACCGTGAAACCGTCGCGCCGCATGATCTCGAACGCGCCGCGCAAGGCAAGCTTGTCTCCCGCGACCGGCACGTTGAGAACGCCGGTCACGGCCTTCATGTCGAGGTTGCCGTAACGTGCCTCGATCGAGCCGCCGAATTCGCCGGTCGGCTTGTGCGGCGCGACCATGACGTTGCCGCCATCCGTGACGCGGCCGAACTGGACGCCCTGCGGGCCGCGCAGAACCTGCAGGTTTTCGAGATCGAAGAACTGACCGGACGAGAAGTTGGCGACCGGCACTTCCTGGAAATAGGTGATGACCGCCGGGAACAGCGTGCCATAGGCATAGCCCTGGCCGCGGATCGAGTAGACGACGTTGTTACGGTCGCCGGTGGTGGGCGTCACGGTAAGGCCGGGCACGTCCTGTTGCAGATCCTGCACCGAGTAAGTGCCTCTGGAGGACAGGTCGTCCTGCGACAGC
>Ga0265293_10002924_pt1 | contig 32852 bp, 22 predicted proteins | sample Munlanlewell138R_FD_192505 | JGI IMG/M metagenome (GOLD analysis project Ga0265293, IMG submission 192505) | Leachate microbial communities from a municipal landfill in Southern Ontario, Canada - Leachate well 138R | ecosystem: Engineered > Solid waste > Landfill > Unclassified | place: Canada... | reverse complement strand
GCCACTCCAATAATAAAAGCGTTCCCAAATGTCAAGCCTCTCTTCCTCCCCTCTATCCTCTCTGAAAGCAGCAACAGAAGAGCAGTAACCAATAGGGCGGGGCCTACAATGGCGAGCCCCTCTCCAAAAAGAGACTCTACTCTCTCCTTAAAAAAAACTCCAATAATAAATATTGGAACCATCGATATAGCTATCTTTAATATATAGAGAGTTTGTGGATTGAGTTGAAATTTAAAGAGCCCCTCAAACAGTTGGTAGATCTCTTTACGAAAGAGCACCAAAATAGCCAATGAGGTTGCAGCATGAAGAGTAACCTCAACTATTAGCTCACCCTCTTCAATACCAAATAGCTCCCTTGCTAAAAGAAGATGACCACTGCTGCTTATGGGTAGAAATTCAGTAAGGCCTTGAACCACCCCCAAGATTATACACTCAACTATAGTCATCTCTCACTTTTTGGAATGTAGAGCAGGGCAAAAATCTCTATTGCAAATCCCGCTAAAATAAAGAGGGGTGCAAGAGTGATTCGCCTAAAGCTAAAGATCTCCTCTTGGGGAAAAATATTGGGATCTTCAGTTCCCCCTCCACTCATAAGTATAAATCCGATTATCAACACTATCACCCCTATAACTATATATAGAAAATTTTTTTTAGGGAGTGCAAAGTTGGTACTCTTAATTGGTTCTCTCATTTTTAATTCATTTTTTAATAGTAGATATCTTCTCTACCCATAGAGATTAATCTGTTGGCAATAAAGTATGTGCTTATTAAAGCCAATAAGACTCCAACAGCCGGAAGAGCTGCCAAAAGCATCAAGAGTAGGTTAATATCTACAATTGAGACTATTTCGGGCAACACTTTAACCACAAAGGAGCTTAGCAACACAAGTGCTATAAGAGAGAGGAGAGAGGCAAAAAAGCCTTGCCATACCGCTCTAATTAGCAGAGGTTTTCTAATAAAGGAGCGTTTTGCCCCCACCAATTTCATTGTATAGATTATTGCCCTTTTAGAGAAGAGGTTGAGTCTAACAGTGTTGTTGATTAAGACAAAAGAGATAAATAGAAAAACTATTAGTAGCGTGATAAGAAAATAGCTCCCCCTCTCCATATTGGAGTTTATCACTTCTACCAACGACTCCTGATATAGCACCTCTCTCACCTCTGCCATCTGCTTTAGCCTCTTATCTACAATCGTTAGTGAATCGGAGGCGGTGTACTCCGCTTTAAGAAAGAGCTCTATTGAAGTGGGGATTGGATCGACTTCAAAGAGCTCTAAAAATTTTGGCCCTAAAAGCTCTACCATCTCCTCTCTCCCCTGCTCCTTGGAGATATAGAGAGACTCTTTTATAAATGGGAGTGTAGAGATAGTGTTATAGAATGAGAGTGACTCCTCCTGTTCAATATTCTCGCTTAAAATAAGGGTAACTTTAATGTTTTCACGAAAATAGTGGGAGACCCACTTTGCATTGAGTGCCAAAAGTGCTGTTATGCCGGCTAAAAAAAGGACCAATGCAATACTTATCACCGAAGAGATATAGGATTGCACCAATCTTCCAGAAAGGATATGTCTCTCTTTTCTTTTCATTGTATAGAGAGTTCAAATATAGTAATAATGTCCAATTAAATTAATTTTTGCTATCTTTGTAGGGTTGTAACCTTTCAATATTCAATAAAGTAAGTATAAAATGAGAGATCCCATAAAGGTACTCTATGTAAGTTCCGAAGTATATCCCTATCTGCCTGAATCCACAATTTCCAATATTGGGCGTTACCTTCCCCAAGGTGTACAGGAGAGAGGAGGTGAGATTCGCCTCTTTATGCCACGCTATGGATTGATCAACGAAAGGCGCAACCAACTTCATGAAGTGATTAGACTCTCTGGAATGAATTTGGTTATCAACGATACAGATCACTCCCTTATTATTAAAGTCTCCTCTATCTCTGCTGCTCGGATGCAGGTCTATTTTATAGATAATGAAGAGTATTTTTCTCGAAAGTTTATTTATGGCGATCCTGAAACCGAACCCTTTTTTAAAGATAACGACGAAAGAGCTCTCTTCTTTGCAAAGGGTGTTTTAGAGACAGTAAAGAGATTGAGATGGAAGCCCGATATTATCCATATTCAAGGTTGGTTCTCCCATTTCTTACCTCTATTTATAGAGAAGATGTACTCCAACGATCCTCTATTTTCCCACTCTAAAATTATACTCTCGCTCTATAACGAAATGTTAGATTCAAAGCTCTCTTCGGATGTCGCTTCAAAAATTGTCTACCCCGCCATCAAGAGTAAAGAGTTAACACTACTTTCAGATCCCACACTGCTCAATTTGGCAAAATTGGCTATTAAACATTCGCATGCAGTTATAGTAGGAGAGGATCAGCTCAATTCGGAGTTGAGCAAGTTGGTAGAAGAGAGTTCGATACCATCTTTGGGCTATATAGATACCCATCAAGAGGAGTCGAACTACATAGAGGAGTATCACAAATTTTATCAACAAATTATTACAGAGTGATGTCTTTTAGACCATTGGGTAGAATCACAATTTTGCTTTCTGCATCTTTTCTCTTTTTAGCCTCTTGTATTGAGAGCGATCGTACTATAGGCTCAAATTTTCTTCCGGAAGACTTTAATTTGGAAGTTGGTATTGCCCAATTTCCTATTGCAGTAGAGATGCGGCTTGCCGATAGCCTACAGACCGATTTTCCTAACTATATGACTATCGGCTCTTTCTACGAGCCGCCATTTGGATCTGTCACCGCCTCTACAGCTTTTCGTATAATTCCTATGAAACAGGGGCAAACTTTTGGCGATGCGCCAATTGTCAAATCTATAAAGCTCTCTCTTGCTGTAGAGAACAGCTCCTATTTGGAGCCCGACCAACAATTTATACCTCAGAATTTTAGAGTTTTTGAGTTACTAAAGGATATTGATACCACAACTCTCTACAACAACTCATTTTCCCACTCCGATTTGAGTACCCAATCGATTGAGAAGGGAGGTAATATCTTTTTTGGAGGAGACTCTTTGGTAATAGAGCTCTCTCACCAATATGGCAATAAATTGGTTTCGGTTACCCAAGAGGAGAGCGACTCTCTTAACCTCTTTGTAGAGAGATATAAGGGACTATATATTACTTGCGACCCTGTAGAGGGGGAGAGTAAAGGGGGCAGACTTAATCTTACACTACCTACAAACATCTATTTATCTCTCACATATAGACATATAGATCAAGAGAATAGTATCGATAGAGATAGCACAATCAGCTACTATATATCTGAGAATCAGCCATTTTTAAATATTTATAACCACAGTTCTCAAAATTTGGCAGAGCAGGAGCCTGGAGAAGATCTCTATATAGAGGGGTTGGCAGGTGTAAGACCTTTTGTAGACTTCAATAAAATTAAAGAGAGTATAGAGTCTTGGGCAGAGTCAAACAGCATAGAGCCCGACCGTTTAGCTGTTCTTAAGGGCGAACTTCGTTTTTATTTCGACTACCCACACGACTATAGAGAGTTAAACAGCTTTCCAACACAACTCTTTTTGGCAACACGCAATCCCGGCCTCTATGAGAGTGTTAGATATGAGCCGATTACAGATATCTCATTTACATCCGATAATGGAATTATCAACCGTTCTTTGCAGTACTACTCTTTGAATATAAGTTCATATCTACAGAGAGTATTGAAGGGGCTCTCGCCCGAAAAAATGGAGGGCTATCTTACCCCAATATATCAAAGTAGCGACTACTACTCCGGAGCCACCTACTACAATGTACAGAACTACCTCTATTATAAAGCTCTTTTAAAAGGGCCACAATCGGATAGAGCTCCAAAGCTTATCCTTACCTACTCGGTAGTACCATAATATTTGGATATAAAAATATTTGGATACAAAATAAAAAAAGAGGGTTGCTTTAAGGCAACCCTCTTTTTAATATTATAAAAATTAGCTTTTTAAATTTTCTTAAATATAATAGAGGAGTTGTGTCCTCCAAAGCCAAAGGTGTTGCTCATTACAACTTTAATATCGGCCTTTTGTGCCTTATTGAGAGTAAGGTTTAAGTTGTAATCTATCCCGGGATCTTCGTATTGGAAATTGATAGTGGGCGGAACTATCCCGGAGTTGATTGAAAAAATAGAGGCGAGCGCCTCGACAGCTCCGGCTGCACCCAAAAGATGGCCCGTCATAGATTTGGTGGCACTAATATTTATCTTAAATGCGTGCTCCTTAAAGAGTGATTTGATTGCTTTCAGTTCTGCTATATCTCCTAAGGGTGTAGCTGTTCCATGTACATTAATGTAATCTACAGAGTCTAAGCTAAGTTGTCCATCTTCCAAGGCAAGCTTCATCACATTTATAGCTCCCAACCCTTCGGGATGTGGAGCTGTAATATGGTATGCATCGGCACTCATACCTGCTCCCGCAACTTCGGCATAAATTTTTGCCCCCCTTGCCACTGCGTGCTCATACTCTTCAAAAACAAGAATGGCTGCCCCCTCTCCCATCACAAAGCCGTCTCGGGTTTTGTCGAATGGACGGGAAGCTGTAGCATACTCATCGTTTTTGGTGGACATCGCCTGTGCAGAGTTAAACCCTCCAATACTTGGAATGGTTATACCCGCTTCTGAACCTCCGGTAATAATAAAATCGGCCTTACCCATCCGTATAGTATTGAATGCGTCAATCATTGCGTGGGTAGAGGAGGCACAAGCCGACACAGTGGAGTAGTTTGGTCCTCTATAGCCGTATTTCATTGAGAGCATACCCGGTGCAATATCGGGTATCATTTTAGGAATAAGGAAGGGGCTGAAACGGGGTTTCTGATCGCCTTTAGCATAGTCTGAAACCTCTTGGTACAGAGTCTCTATTCCCCCTATCCCAGTTCCTAAAATTACCCCTATCCTATCAAGGTTTTCGATAGCGGGGTCAATTTTGCTCTCTTCAATAGCTTGAGCTGCAGCTATGAGTGCATATTGGGTAAATCTATCCAATTTACGCACCTCACGCCTGTCAAACCCAAACTTTTCCGGATCATAATCTTTTATTTCACACGCAAATTTAGTCTTAAAAAAAGTGGTATCGAATCGGGTTATCATATTGGCACCACTCTTCCCAACACTAAGATTGTTGAAATACTCTTCAACACTATTTCCTATAGGATTTATAGTACCAAGTCCGGTTACAACAACTCTTTTCAGTTTCATAAATTGAATGTAAAGTAGATTTACTTACTACTCTCTTCGATATATTTTATAGCATCGCCTACTGTTGAAATTTTTTCGGCTGCTTCATCGGGGATAGTAAGCTCAAAAGCTTTTTCAAATTCCATAATAAGCTCTACAGTGTCTAAGGAGTCGGCTCCAAGATCATTTGTAAAGTTTGCCTGATTGGTCACTTCAGACTCTTCAACGCCAAGTTTGTCTACAATAATTGCGGTAACTTTTGCTTTAATGTCTGCCATAATAAAAATAATTGGTTAATAAATTTCTCCTCTGTTTAAAAATTACGAAAGAGAGTGCAAAGAAAAACAAAATTAATTAGAAAACAAATTCTAAAGAATGTGAAAATATAAATAACTAATAATCTTACTACTAAATATCAAGAGTGTAATAATAGCAAAATAGCCGATAACCACTAAAAACTCTTAACTTTGTCTTCTTATTTAAAACCGGGTTAAATTTTTTCATAAAAAGAGATGGAAAATATCAATATCGCCATATTTGCATCGGGTTCGGGAAGCAATGCAGAACAGATTATCAACTACTTTAAATCGGAGGAGTATCTAAATAGAGTGGCAGCCAGCAGAGGAGAGAAAAGGATAGAGCTCTCTTTTGTACTATCCAATAGAGGCGATGCTAAAGTTTTAAAGCGTGCCGAAAATCTGGGAGTAGAGAGTATAATAATGGAGAGAGAGGAGTTTGAGAGAGAGGGAGCGCTCCTTCTACTATTGAAAAGAAGAGCTGTCCATTATATTGTATTGGCCGGGTTTCTTCTAAAAATACCTCTATGCGTGGTTGAAGAGTATAGCAACAAAATTTTAAATATCCATCCCGCACTTCTTCCCAAATATGGAGGTAGAGGAATGTATGGTATAAATATACACAGGGCAGTGATTGAGGCAGAAGAGAACGAGAGTGGAATTACTATACACCTTGTAGATGGCGAGTATGATACCGGGCCAAAGCTCTTTCAAGCAAAATGCCCTATTGAAAAAGGAGAGAGTGCAGAAAGTTTAGCCCAGAAGGTTCACCATTTGGAGTGGAAGCACTACCCTTATCAGATATATCGCTATATTATAGATAGAGAGAGAAGAAAAAAATAGCGTAATGATTTGTGAAAATAGTCGATTTTAGAGTATTTTTGTATTAAATCATAAGCTATGATAACATTACTATTAATCAATATTCAAAAAATGAGGCAAAAATTATCGATTATGTCAGTTATCGCCGCACTTATAGCAACTGCCTGCTCTACCGGTGAGGTAGGGAGTGAGGGAGCGACACCCATTGGAAAGAGCAATATCACCGTAGAGGGTGGAGTTATGACCCCAGAGGTGATGCATAGTATGGGAAAAGTGAGCGACCCACAACTTTCGCCGGATGGTAAAGAGATACTTTATGGCGTTACCTATACAGATATAGCAGAGAATAAAAACAATAGGGAACTCTTTATTGTTGGCATAGATGGCTCTCAAAGGCGCCAAATAACCTCTACCGCCAAGAGTGAAAGCAATGCCCGATGGATTGAAGGGGGAGAGGCTACCCTTTTCCTCTATAATGGAGAGCTCTGGAGAGCAGATAGAGAGGGTAAAAGGCGGCGCAAAGTGGGAGAGTATGGGGGAGGAATAGAGCAGTTCAAACTCTCTCCGGATGGAACTAAAATCTTATTTGTCTCAAATGTCAAAAGCGCTCAAAAGGGGGTTGATATTTGGCCCGATTTAGAGAAGGCAACAGGGAGGATGATTGATGATTTGATGTATCGCCACTGGGACCACTTTGTAGAGGAGATACCCCACACCTTTGTAGCCAACTTCAATGGCACTTCTCTCTCAAACATTAAAGATATTTTGGAGGGTGAGCCATATGAACTACCCACCCTACCCTTTGGGGGGGTAGAGCAACTATCGTGGAGCCCCAACGGAAAAGAGATCCTCTACTCCTGTAGAAAAGTTACCGGTAGAGAGTATGCCTACTCCACAAATACAGATATCTATCTATACAATATAGAGAGTGAAACCCATACCAACCTCACCGAAGGGATGATGGGTTACGATACCCACCCTATCTTCTCTCCAAATGGAAAGGAGATAGCATGGATTAGCATGGAGAGGGCTGGTTTTGAGGCCGATAAAGAGCGTCTATTTATAATGGAGTTAGAGAGTGGTACAAAAAGAGAGTTGACAGCCAACTATAAATATAATGTAGAGTCGCCGGTTTGGAGTGAAGATGGATCGACGATATATTTCACCTCCTGTGTAAATGCACTAAAGGGAATATATAAGGTAGAACTTGACTCCGGTGAGATTACCAAGGTAGCCGAAGATGTGGTAGATTTTGGTGCTGCAACTTTGGCCGGCGATAAAATTATTGCACTCTACCGCAGCATCTCTTTGCCCGACGAGATTGCCTCTATAGATATAGCAACAGGAGAGTATATCAATATAAGCAATGAGAATAGCCACCTTCTTTCACAAATAGAGATGGGAGAGGTTCAAGAGAGATGGGTAACTACAGTGGACAACAAGCAGATGCATATGTGGGTACTCTATCCCCCAAAATTCGACCAAAATAAGAAGTATCCTGTACTACTCTTCTGTACCGGTGGGCCGCAAGGGGTGTTGAGTCAAAACTGGTCTTATAGATGGAACTTCCAACTTATGGCTCAACAGGGTTATATAGTGCTGCTCCCAAATCGTAGAGGAACAACGGCATTTGGCCAGGAGTGGACAGATCAAATTTCGGGCGACTATATAGGGCTCAATATGCAAGATTACCTATCGGCCGTTAAGGAGATCCAAAAAGAGAGTTATGTTGGAAAGATAGGGGCAGTTGGAGCAAGTTACGGTGGGTACTCCATCTTCTATCTTGCAGGGACACACAATGGAATTTTTGATGCATTTGTGGCCCATGCCGGCATTTTTAACCAAACCCATATGTATATGACCACCGAAGAGCTCTTCTTCCCCCATTGGGACAATGGAGGGGCACCTTGGGACAACAACCCTATAGCTAAGAGACATTACAGCAACTCTGCCCACACTTTGGTAAAGAATTGGAAAACACCAATTTTAATAACACATGGCGAGTTGGATTATAGAGTACCGGTAGATCAAGGGATGGCCGCTTTTAATGCTGCACAGGCGTTGGGAGTTCCTTCTGAACTTCTACTCTTCCCAGATGAAAACCACTTTATTTTAAAACCGCAGAACTCTATACAGTGGAATAGAGTCTTTTTCCGCTGGTTAGAAAAATGGCTTAAAGAATAGAAACAAAATATTTTAATTAGATGAAAAAAACAGCATTTACAATAGCTCTACTAATGGTAGTTCTATCGGCCTTTTCTCAAAAGAGGGCTCTCGATCATTCAGTTTACGACAGTTGGAAAAATATGGGAAGCTTCTCTATGAGTGACGACGGGAAGATTCTCTCTTATATGGTACGGGAGCAGGAGGGAGATACCTATTTTGAAATTTTGAACACCTCTACTTTCAAAAAATTTAAGGTAGAGAGGGCGGTTAGAGCCCATCTTACACCAGATGGCCGCTTCTTAGTTGGGATGATTAAACCCCACTACGCAAAATTAAAAGAGGCGAGAATAAAGAAGGTTAAATTCGACCAACAACCCAAAGATACTCTTGGAATATTTGATATTGCAAAAGGGGAATTGCGGCGAATACCCAATGCTAAAATGCACAAATTGGGGCGTTATGGGAAGGAGTTTGTTGCATATCGCACTACCCCACCTACCGACACTTCCAATAAAAAGAAGAGCCCTCCTCCTAAAAAGAAAAAGGATGAGGGGGAAGATTTAATAGTTTATCACCTCCCAACCGGCAACTGCGATACCCTTAAAGCTATCTCTGATTTTAACTTCACATTGGGTGGAGACTCCCTCTTTGTAGTTAGAAAAAGCGACCCAAAAGATAGTACCCTTCAAAGCGGACTATTTATGTATCTCCCTAAAACAAAGGAGCTAACAACAATCTACCCTCTATTGCCAAAGCAAAATGCAAGAATGCCTGTGGTGAGTGAAGATAATAGCGATATTGTTTTTTATGCCAATTTAGATACAACAAAAAAGAGTAAGGAGTCGGTCTCTATACTCCACTATAGAGAGGGGTATCCCCAAGCAAAAATTATTCTTGACGACAACACCCCCGGTGTAGAGGAGGGGTGGAAGATAAGTTTAAACAGAGCTCTTATAATAAGCAAATCGGGAAAACGGCTTCTATTTGGCATCTCTCCCACCATGCCTGAAAAAGATAGCTCTATTGTGGAGTCGGAGATGGCCAAGTTGGATATTTGGCACTATCAAGATCCCTATCTGCAACCCTCACAACTGCTCAGTCAAGATAGAGAGAGGAAAAAGTCATACCTATGTACAATCGATTTAGATGGGAAGTCGCCTTTTGTAAGACTCTCTACCGATCAGTACCATATTGTAACAATACCTAACGGTAGCGATGCCGATTGGGGCTATTCGCTCTCCAATTGGGAATATAGAATTGAGAGTCAGTGGAGCTCCAATCCCAGAAACGATCTCTATGTAGTTGATGTAAAGAGTGGCAAGGCAACTCTTCTTTTAAAAGATCAATTTATCTCTTTGGTTCACCCCTCGCCCAATGGAAAGTATTTGGTTTGGTATAACAATTTAGAGAGAGATTGGTACTCCTACACAAGAGCCACCGGAGAGATAAAAAATATAACCTCCAATATAGGAGTCTCCTTTGCCAATGAGATGCACGACACACCCCAACTCGCCTCCTCTTATGGAACAGGAGGATGGCAGGAGGGTGAAGGGTATATCTATCTAAATGACCGTTACGATATTTGGAAGATAGATCCCTCCAACCAAACTGCTCCTGTAAATCTTACCAATGGAGATGGGCGAAGAGATAAAGTTACCTATAGAATAGTTAGATTAGAGCGCATGCTGCTCCCCCCCGGCACACCCGGTGTTAGAAAAACCCCTTTGGTAGATGGTGAACGAATCTACTTCTCACTCTTTAACAATATAACCAAAGAGAATGGCTATAGCTACAAAGAGACAAAGAGGGCAAACTCCCCTATGGTAAAATGGGTAGAAGAGCCTGCCACATTTGTCTATCTCTACCGTTCGAAAGATGGAAAGGTTATTACTTATGTCAAGCATAATTTTGAAAATTCGCCAAATCTTTGGATAACCAAAGATAATTTCAAAAGTCAAACTCAATTGACCGATATCAACCCACAGCAGAGAGAGTATAACTGGGGAAGTGCGCAATTGGTAAAGTGGAGAGCTGTAAACGGAGAGGAGCTTAATGGAATTTTATATAAGCCCGAAAATTTCGATCCTACCAAAAAGTACCCTATGATTGTCTATTTCTACGAGACCTACTCCCACTACCTACACTACTATAGAGCACCGGCTCCCAGTGCCTCTACTATCAATATCCCTTTCTTTGTAAGCAACGAATATTTGGTATTTGTTCCCGATATCCACTATCAGGTAGGGCAGCCCGGCAAAAGCGCCCTAGATTGTATAGTACCGGGAGTGAAAAAATTAATTGGCGAAAATAGCTGGGTAGACCCCCACAATATTGCCATTCAGGGTCAAAGTTGGGGAGGATATCAGGTTGCCTATATGGTTACCCAGCCTCAAGTATTTAAATGGAAAGCTGCCGGAGCAGGAGCCCCTGTAGCAAATATGACCAGTGCATATGGTGGAATCCGTTGGGGTTCGGGTATGGCAAGACAGTTCCAGTATGAACATACCCAAAGTAGGATAGGAAAAGATCTTTGGAGCGGACTATATCTCTATCTTGAGAACTCCCCTCTATTCTTTGCCGATCGAGTTGAAACTCCTCTTCTAATAATGCATAACGATCAAGATGAGGCAGTTCCCTGGTATCAGGGTATCGAATACTTCAATGCTCTTCGTAGATTGGAGAAACCGGTGTGGATGTTACAGTACAACAACGAGAGTCACAATCTAAGGAGCAGAAAAAATCAAAAAGATTTGAGCATAAGATTGGAGCAATTTTTTGATCACTATCTAAAAGGGAAACCTATGCCGGTATGGATGGAGAGAGGGGTTCCTGCCACTTTAAAAGGGATCGACTGGGGATATCAATTGATAGAGAAATAAATTTTTATTGCAAATAGTTTAGTCGTTTTGTTAGGTTGAGTGCTATATATATAAACAACTTAATAAAGTAAAATTTTAACCAATGTCATTACCCATTATTAAAGTAGAGAATCTTTCTCACAAGTACACCGTACAGTGGGCCATTAAAAATATTGACTTTCAGATTAATGAGAGTGGTATTTATGGTCTTTTGGGATCCAATGGTGCAGGTAAATCCACAATAATGAATATCGTATGTGGGGTGTTAAAGCCCACCAACGGAGAGATCTTCATTAAAGGGATCAATATGCGTGAGGATCCAATTGAGGCTAAGAAGTATATTGGCTTTTTACCCCAACAGCCCCCTCTTCTGCCGGAACTCAATATTCAAGAGTATCTTGAGCACTGCGCCAATCTCAGACGCATCCCCTCTAATAAGGTTGCTGAGGCTGTAGATGAGGTCTTAGAAAAATGTACCATATCCAACTATCGAAAGAGGTTGATTAAAAACTTATCGGGAGGCTTTCAACAGCGGGTGGGGATTGCTCAAGCAATTATCCACAAACCCGATTTGGTAGTTTTAGATGAGCCAACCAATGGATTGGACCCCAATCAAACCATTGAGATAAGGGGATTGATTAAAGAGATAGCAAAAGAGCGAACCATCTTAATATCTACACACATATTGTCTGAAGTGCAGGTAACCTGCGATCATATCAAGATGATTGAAGAGGGCAAGATGGTATTTTCCGGTACAGTAGGCGAATTTGACAACTATATTGTACCCGATACTATTTTTGTCTCATTGGCAGAGGCTCCGGCACTATCGGAGTTGGAGAAGATACCTGGAGTTATACAAGCTCTCCACTTGGAGGGGAGTGGCTATAGAGTTAAGTTTGCCGATGCCGAAGAGGCTATAGAGAACATTGTAAAAAGCAGTGTTACAAATAACTGGAAGCTAAATGAGATTCGAGTTGAAAAGAGCTCTATGGATACCATTTTTGCTGAATTGTCAAAAAAATAACACCTTTCAAAGATGAAAATGATTTATAAAATAGCAAAGACAGAGTTAAAGACACTCTTTTACTCTCCTATCGCTTGGCTCATCTTAATTGTATTTACCATACAGTCCAGTTTGAGTTTTATGCGGGTTTTAGACAGTTCGGTAACTCTACAAGAGTTGGGGCGTGCCCTCCAAGGAATTACACACCGTGTCTATTCGCACCATAGAATAGGGCTCTTCACTACCATACAGCAATATCTATACCTCTACATCCCCCTCCTTACAATGGGGCTAATGAGTAAAGAGATAAGTTACGGCTCAATAAAGCTGCTCTACTCCTCTCCAATTAAAAATAGAGAGATTATTTTGGGCAAATATTTGGCAATGCTCTTCTACTCGTTAATTATTGTGGGTATCCTCTTCCTCTATGTTCTCTATGGAACTTTTACAATAGAGAATATGGATTTGGCACCCGCCCTTACGGGACTCTTAGGGATGTTTCTTCTAATATCGGCTTACGCCGCGATTGGTCTATTTATGTCGAGCCTCACCTCTTATCAGGTGGTGGCGGCAATTGGAACTTTGGCAATCCTTTCACTACTCAACATGGTTGGAAACTTGTGGCAGGAGATAGCTTTAGTAAGGGAGATAACCTATTGGCTCTCAATAAGGGGGCGTTCTAATGAATTTATTTCGGGATTAATCTGTAGTGAAGATGTACTCTATTTCTTAATAGTGATAGCACTATTCCTCTCGTTAGCTATAATTAGACTCAATGCACACCGCCAAAAGACAACATTTGGTAAGACCTTCTCCAAATATGCAGTTGCATTTTTTGTAGCACTCTTTTTAGGATACTTTAGTGCAAGACCTAAATTGATGATCTATCACGACTCCACCAGAACAAAGTCCAACACACTCACAGAGAACAGTCAAAATATTTTAAGTCAACTCAACGAGAAGGTTACAATAAAGACCTACTCCAATATTCTTGACCCATACTACTACTTGGGGCTTCCAAGAGGAGAGATGACCGACCTGAGGCGTTTCCGCCAATATCTTCGTTTCAAGCCCGACATGAAGCTTAAATATTACCGCTACTACCACGCAACAGAGAATCCCAGTTTAGAGAAGCGTTTCCCAAATATGACAGATAGAGAGAGGATGTTGGAATTTTCCAGAGTTCTCCGTTTAGATAGCGCAATATTCAAAAGCCCCGAAGAGATAGCAAAATTGGAAGATCTTCAGCCCGAAGGGTACCGTTTTGTTCGCACCATCATTACAGAAAGCGGTAAGAAGACCTTCCTAAGAGTCTTTGACGATATGGAAGTTACTCCATCGGAGGCCGAAATTTCTGCCGCATTCAAACGACTTGTAATGCCTCTTCCCCAGGTTGCCTTTCTTACCGGACACGGCGAAAGGAGCAGCGGCCGTTTAAGAGATAGAGACTACAATAAATTTGCACAGGAGAAGCCCTTTAGATATTCACTTATCAATCAAGGTTTCGACTTTTCCGACATTGAACTTAACCAACCGGTACCTCAAGAGATAGATATCTTAATAATCTCCGATTTGCGTTCACCTCTTACACCACAAGAGATGGAACTTTTAGAGAACTATATAGATCGCGGAGGCAACCTAATTGTTGCCGGAGAGCCCTCTTCAAGGGAGTATACCAATGCCATACTCGCGAAATTTGAGGTAGAGATGCTCCCGGGAACAGTGGTTAGGGAGAGCGAAAACTATGCTCCCGATTTTATGGTAGGGATTCCCACCAAGGAGGCGGGTGAGATGATCTATTGGATCAACACAATGGTTAAAAAAGATTATGTCTTGAGTATGCCCTCTACCGCAGCGTTAAAGTATAATCCCAATGGCCCCTTCTCAGTTATGGAGCTCTTTAGGGCAGAGAGTGAGGGAAATATTTGGAACGAGACAGAGAGTACCAACTTTATAGATGGCCATCTGACAATCAATCCTAAAGCAGGTGAGGAGAGTCTAAACGATGCACCCTTGGTAATTGCCCTTAATCGAACAATAAACGATAAGGAGCAGAAGATAATTGTTCTTGGAGATGCCGACTGTATAAGCAATGGGGAGATAGGGATGCGTAGAACCGGAGTCTCTTCAATGAATTACAACTTTATTATGGGGGCTTTCTACTGGCTTTCAGACTTTGAAGTTCCTATAGATGTAAGGCGTCCACCCTCAATAGACAACAAGTTGAATCTCACTTTAAGTGGTATTACCAAAGCGCGATGGAGCTTTGTTGGAGTAATTCCTCTCTTACTATTGATAAGCTATCTCACTATTTGGATCAGGCGTCGCCGCCACTAATTGAAACTTATTTGGCAGCAGGGATCCTCACATAGAGTATCCCTGCTTTTAAAATTTATCCTATGATATTCAAGGCCGATAGGCAAACAAAAGAGGATTTGGGGATATTCCCTTCCGGTAGAGAGAGTTCCATATACGATCTCTTCAATCGAACTCAATCCAACGGAGGTTCCAAACTACTACGGGGAATGTTTGACCACCCACTCTCCAATATAGAAGAGATAAATAGAAGAAGTGCACTAATTTCTCTTCTTGCAAAAGAGGAGATAGAACTTAAAATAGAGAGTGAAAAGTTTGATTTTGCAGAATTTTATCTAAGTAATCAAGATCAACGCACCCGCATTAGGGGCCATAAAGATAATTTAGAAAGAAAATTCAATACCCTCATTGGTAGCGATCAAAACTATATCCAAATAAAAAAAGGGGCGGAGTCGCTTGTAGATATTTTTCACTTTGCCATTGGTGTTGTAGAGCTGCTCTCAAATTTAAAAATTGGAGAGGAGCTTAAACCATTTATCCAACTCTTCCAAAACCTCATAGATAAAGAGGAGTTTAACCCAATTAAAGAGTTGATTGCAGGAAAGAGGCTCAACTACGCCCAGCTTGCCATCTGCGATAACATTTTTCGTTTTAATTATAGAGAGGATATTGGCCAACTGCTTACCCTTATCTATACATTAGATCTCTATATTACAGTTGGCAAAATTGGAAAAGAGCTCAACTTCAATTACGCCCAAGCCGACGATAAGGTAGAGCCTCAAATTGAGATCGATTCTCTCTTCCACCCAATGGTAAAGGGTGCCATCTCCAACTCTGTAAAGATAGAGAGTCAAAAGAATGTAATTTTTCTAACTGGAGCCAATATGGCAGGCAAAAGCACCTTTATGAAGTCGCTTGGGATTGCCATCTATTTGGCACATATGGGATTTCCGATACCGGCAGCATCAATGAATTTTTCGGTTATGGAGGGGCTCTTCACCACTATAAATCTCCCCGACAACATTGCCATGGGGTATAGCCACTTCTATGCCGAAGTGATGAGGGTGAAGAGAGTTGCAGAGAGTTTGAGCCGCTCCAAACGGATTTTTGTAATCTTCGATGAGCTCTTTAGAGGAACCAATGTAAAAGATGCCTATGATGCTACCGTAGCTATTACCAAAGCATTTGCCTCTATTGCAAACTCTTTCTTTATTATCTCTACCCACATTATCGAGGCGGGTGCAACACTCGACAAGAGTTGTAAAAATATCAATTTTCTCTACCTTCCAACAGTGATGGAGGGGAATAGACCCATCTATACCTATAAGCTTTCTAAGGGAATTACTGCAGACCGCCACGGTATGCTCATAATTAATAACGAAAATATCTTAGATATTCTAAATAGTTGAAATGCATTTTAATGTAGATAAGCAGACGCTCCAAGAGCTAAATTTATTGGGCCGTTATCGCCCCGACTCAATCTTCTCTATCTTTAACCACACTGTAACAAGGGGGGCGACAACTCTTTTAGAGCAGCACTTCAACTCTCCTCTGTCGGAATCCCACTCAATAGAAGAGCGCTCCAATAGATTTCAATTTTTCTATAAAAACAGTTTTACTCTTCCATTCAGCTCCAAAGAGTACGACTCTACAGAGCAATATGTAGATAGTGCCAGTGCAACCAATCCACTCCTCTTTCTATTTACCAACATTAAACAGAAACTATTCTCGGTACTCTCTATAGACAAAGAGCATTTAGAAATTGTTAAAGAGCAGAGAGAGAGTGTTAAAGTTATAAAAGAGTTTATTGAACTGACACACTCCATTGCCACTAAAGAGAAAAGCGAAGAGCTTCTTATGAAACTCTCCAATATCAATCAAAAGAAGAAGAGAGATCTTTTAAAGAGATTAGAGCAATATAACCCAACCGACAATAGCTTTATCAACTTCTTAAAACTTGATTATCTGCTTAGGTATAAGAATCTTACATTAGTCAGAGAGATATTGGAGTCAATCGAAGAGGTAGACCTCTACATAACAGTTGCCCGCGTTGGCAGAGAGCGCCAATTCAACTTTGCAAAACTGCTTCCCCAAGATGAAAATAGAGTAGAGGTTAAAGGAGTTTACCACCCCTCTATACCCAATGCAGTCTCAAATGATCTTCTCTTCAACCAAGAGAAGAATGTACTATTTCTCACCGGTGCCAATATGGCGGGAAAATCTACCCTAATGAAGGCCTTTGGTATCTCTATCTACTTGGCACATATGGGGTACCCTGCACCTTTTAGCTCTATGGAGTTCTCTCCTGCTACCGGACTCTCTACCTCAATCAATGTTGCCGACAATTTGGATATGGGGTATAGTCACTTCTATGCAGAGGTTGTAAGGGTAAAAGAGATAGCCCTTAAAGTTGCAGAGAACCGAAGAGTGAGTGTTATGTTTGATGAACTCTTTAAGGGGACAAATGTCAAAGATGCACATGAAGCGACGGTAAAGATAACCTCTGCTTTTGCCAAAAAGAGAAGATGCAGTTTTATTATCTCTACACATATAATGGAGGCGGGAGAAGAGCTGACCAAGAGTGAAGAGAGTATAACCTTCAAATTTCTACCCTCAACTTTAGTAGGGAGCCAACCCAAATACAGCTACCTGTTGCAAGATGGTATATCCGACGACAGGCATGGTATGACAATTATTAAAAACGAGAAGATAGTTGAGATTATAGCAGGGGATCTATAATCTCTTTACATAGCTCCTGCTCTCTTACAAACTCTCTCATTATTGAGATTCCTCTTCTCTTTTGCGATCGCACAGTGCTGGGTGCCCTATTTAACTTAGAGGCAATATCTACAGCCGAAAGACCGTTGAGTAGGTGGGAGAATATCTTGCGGCACTCTATTGGAAGTTGGCCAAGAGATTGATCGAACATCTCCAACAGCTCACTATTTAGATCCCAAAAATTTTCACTCCCCTCTTGTGCAATCTGCTCTTGGGCAATTGGCCCATACCCAATAAAGCGTCTTCTTCTTCGTAAAGCAGAGAGAGAGCGGTTTCTTACCCCTTTAAAAAGATAACCAAGAAGTTGCGCCTCATGCTGAAAGGAGGCATTCCCTTGCCACAGTTCAACCACAACATCTTGAATAACATCTTCGCCATCCGATTGACAAGGGAGAAAATGGAGTGAATAGTTAAGAAGATTACTATAGTGTCGTCTAAAAAGCTCTTTAAAAGAGCCCGGTTCTCTTTGGTTTAAAGAGTCTATAAAGGGAGATTTGCTACTCATTTTCAACCACCCTCCATTGGGTTCCCTCTTTAGTATCTTTAATTTCGATACCCGCTTTTGTTAAATCGGCCCTAAGCAAGTCGCTAACTTCAAAGTTTTTTTGAGCTTTAGCTTCATCCCTAATCTTTAACACAATATCTACCAAACTGCCAACTAACTTATCGTCTCCCACACTACTCTCCTCCTCTACCACACCCAATATCTCAGTTAAGATCAGATTAAAGAGAGTATCTAAATTCTCCCTATCTTCAAATGTAAGTTGCAATTTACCCTCTTTGGCCAAATTTATCACCTTCAAAGCGTCGAAAAGTTTGGCTACGGCAATTGGCGTATTGAGATCGTCACACAAAGCTGTAAAGCTCTCCTCTGCCAACAGAGCTAGCTCCTTAGAGCCCTTACCCTCTACAAATTTAAGAGATTTATACTCTTTTGCCCCCCGAATCAATCTTCGATACCCTTTTTGAGCAGCTGCAAGAGCGTTATTGCTAAAATCCAAAGTTCCTCTGTAGTGTGCCTGTAGTATAAATAGACGGACAGCCATAGGAGAGTATGAACTCTCTAATAGTGGATGTTTGCCAGAGAAGAGCTCTTCGAGTGTGATAAAATTGCCCAGCGATTTGCCCATCTTCTGACCATTGATGGTAATCATATTGTTGTGCATCCAATAATTTACCCCTCCATCACCACGAGAGGCGGTGTTTTGAGCCAATTCGCACTCATGGTGGGGAAAGAGAAGATCTATTCCTCCGCCATGGATATCGAACCTATCGCCAAGATATTTGGCACTCATTGCTGAACACTCAAGGTGCCACCCGGGAAACCCTTCGCTCCAAGGAGAGGGCCACCTCATTATATGTTCGGGTGCCGCTTTTTTCCAAAGGGCAAAATCGAAAGGAGAGCGTTTATCTTCTTGCCCCTCAAGCGCTCTTGTATTAGAGAGCATATTATCTGGAGTGCGCCCCGAAAGACGCCCATAGTTATGTTTTTTTTGATACTCCTCTACATCAAAATAGACAGAGCCGTTGCTCTCATAAGCATAACCCTGTTTCAAGATAGAGTTTACCAATGAAATCTGTTCGGTAATATGACCGCTGGCCCGTGGCTCAATAGAGGGGGGGAGTGTATTTAACTGCTGCATGGCATGGTGATAGCGCAATGTGTAATGTTGCACAACCTCCATAGGCTCCAGCTGCATCACTTTAGCCTGCTTTAGAACCTTATCCTCTCCATTGCCCAACTCCTCTTCAAGGTGCCCGACATCAGTAATATTTCTAACATATCGAACCCTATACCCTATCTCACGCAATAGCCGAACCAATATATCATAGGTTATTGCAGGGCGGGCATGGCCCAAATGGGGATCACCATAGAGAGTTGGTCCACATACATAGAGTCCCACAACTCCCGGAGTGATGCTTTTAAACAGTTCTCTCTCTTTAGAGAGGGTGTTGTACAGATAGAAATTTCTCATGGCAACTTTTGGAACAGTAACATAGTACAATTGGGCAATAGGTTCCAAAAGTAAAAAAAAAAAACTACACCTCCGAATTTCCCACCTCTTTCACAGAGAATGCCAACACCTCATAGCCCTCTCGCTCCACACCACTTTTAGTAACAAATTTAACCTGCTTCAAAGTTCCTCTCACCACTAAAAAAGCACCTCTCTTAACCACTTCTAAATTGGGAGTACTCTTACCTTCCCACACTACAACATTGTGCCAGGTTGTCTCTTCTACAGGCTCCCCCTTTCTATTTTTAAACAGTTCATTGGTGGCAAGGGAGAAACGCATAACCCTTCCGCCATCCTCTAATGTTGTAATTCTGGGCTCTCCACCCACATTTCCCTTGAGTTCCACTCTATTTACACTCTTTCTCATAGATTATAATTTAAAATTCAAACGAAATAACAGAGAATTAAGGGATAGTGGAGTAACAATTGGAAATAGTTTTATTAGTAAAGTAAAAGCTATTGTTAAGAAGAGAAATTCTGCTATATTTATAGTTGGATCACTCAACCCATCACTCATTCAATGAATATCTAAACTCTCTCCATTATGAAAACCTTCTTAAAAACACTATTTGGGATTGCTCTTGTTCTTACCACCCTCTCCTGTGGCAAATACTCCAAAGCCTATAAAGAGCTTCAACTTCAACACGATTCGTTGAATACGAACCACACTACTCTCTCAAAAGAGTTTGAAGAGATCTTCTCTATCATAAATGAGGTAGAGGAGGGTCTAAGTAATATTAGAGAGAGCGAAAATCAAATTGCCCAATATTCAAAGAGGGAGGAGATACTCTCCGGAGAGATGCGTCAAAAAGTAGAGGAGAGTATAAAAGATGTGGCAGAGTCAATTGAGCTATATAGGTTAAAAATTGCCCAGTTACAATCTAAAAGTAATTTCAACTCAAAAGAGTACACCAAAAGATTGAACTCTTTACAGGAGGAGCTTCAGCAGAAAAGCACCATAATTGAAAAGTTGGAGAGGGAGTTGGGAATTGCCAATTTAGAGCTAAAGGAGAAGAGTGAAGAGCTTCTTAAGATGGACCAGGCTCTCTCCAACCTTAAAATGGATATCGCCTCGCTTGAGCAGAAGAGGGTTTCAGATAGAGAGACCTTAGCCAAACAAGAGGAACTTCTCTACAGCGGATACTATTTTGCAGATTGCAAAAAAGAGCTTATAGAGAAAGGGGTGATAACTAAGGGAGGGCTCTTCTCTCCCTCAAAAATCTCTTTTGAGGCTAACCCTACTCTATTTAAAAGAGTAGATATCCGAACCGTTAAAGAGATTCCATTGGAGTCGGCTAAGGCTAAAGTACTCTCACTCCATCCTGTAGGGAGTTATAAGATAGAGCCTAATGGAGAGGGTAAGGCAACACTCTATATTCTCTCTCAAAACAACTTCTGGAGCAGAGCAAAATATTTGGTAATTAGATTGAAGTAGTCACAATTGAGAAGATTATATTTAAAGCAATTGTATGATCGAAAATCCACTTCTTCTACCTTTTGAAGGAGAGTTCGAAGCTCCTCCATTTCATCTTATTAATGAGAATCATTACCTCCCCGCCTTTAAAACGGCCATAGAGAAAGGGAGAGAGCGGATAGAGGCAATCTGCAGTAATAAGGAGAGCCCCAACTTCCAAAATACAGTTTTAGCTTTAGAATTTGCAGGTAGAGAGTTGATGCAGACAGCTTCCATATTCTTTAATCTAAATTCTGCCCACACAAACGACCATATGGAGAGTATAGCTTTAGCGGTATCTCCACTTATTTCGGCCTATAGCAGTGAAGTATTATTAAATCGCACACTCTTTAAAAAGGTAGAGAGTCTCTATCTCAATAGAGAGAAATTCAATTTGACTCAGGAAGAGCTTAGATTGATAGAGCAGAGTTACCTCTCTTTTGTTAGAAATGGGGCCAAACTCTCTAAAAAGCGCGACAGGGAGCGACTCAGTGAGATAAATAGTGAACTCTCTACCCTATCGCTCCAATTTGGGCAAAACTTATTGGCATCAACCAACAATTTTGTTCTCCATCTCACCTCCCACTCGCAATTGGAGGGTTTGTCTAACTCTTTCATTGCCTCAGCAGCATCAGAGGCAAAGGAGCGCTCCTTAGATGGTTGGGTCATCACGCTCCACCAGCCAAGCTACACCCCCTTTATGCAGCAGAGCACCAATAGAGCACTACGGGAGAGGCTTTGGAGGGCATATAACAGTAGGGCACTCTCGGGAGAGTACGACAATAAAGCAATTATCTCCAAGATAGTTAAACTTAGAGCAGAGAGGGCGTCTCTATTGGGGTATGAGAGTCATGCCCAGTATGTTTTAGAGGAGAATATGGCTAAAAGCCCCAAGAGGGTAGAGGAGTTTCTCAACTCTCTACTCAATAAAGCGCTCCCACCGGCAAAAAAGGAGGTGACAAAGATAGAAGATTTTGCAAAAGAGAAGGGGTTTAAAGGAGAGTTTATGCCTTGGGATTTTGGCTATTGGGCAGAGCAGTATAAAAAAGAGTACTACTCTATTGACGATGAAACTATAAAACCCTATTTCCAACTTGAAAAGGTAGAGGGGGCTCTCTTCTATTTGGCCAAAAAGCTTTGGGGGTTAAAGTTTACTCCTGCTCCACAAGAGCCAAAATATGAGAGCAGTGTAAAGGTTTTTGAGGTATCGGACTCTTCGGGAGCCCATCTTGCCCTCCTTTATATAGACTATTTTTCTAGAGCTTCAAAGAGGGGGGGAGCGTGGATGACCAACTATAGAGAGCAACATCTCTTTGAGGGGAGAGAGAGAAGAGCAATAGTCTCCTTAGTTTTAAATTTCCCAAAACCTACAGAGGAGACCCCATCACTTCTAACCTTCAACCATCTTACCACCCTACTTCATGAATTTGGCCACGCCCTACACAGTATCTTTGCAGAGGGGAGCTTCCCATCTCTCACAGGAACCAATGTAGTGAGAGATTTTGTAGAGCTTCCATCCCAAATTATGGAGAATTGGGGCTACGAAGCTCAATTTCTAAACTCTTTTGCCACTCATTACAAAAGTGGGGAGGCAATACCGCAAGAGATTATAGAGCGATTAAGAAGTGCCCGTAACTTTTTAAGTGGGTACAATACAGTTCGTCAACTTGGATTTGGATTGTGCGATATTGCTTGGCACACACTCCAACAAGGCGAAGAGATAGAGGATCCTATTCAATTTGAAGAGCTTGCTACTTCTTCGGTTCAGCTATTTCCAAAAGTAGAGGGGAGTGCAATCTCTACCTCATTCAGCCATATATTTGCAGGGGGCTATTCGGCAGGATACTATAGTTATAAGTGGGCAGAGGTATTGGAGGCCGATGCCTTCTCCCTCTTCCTGGAGCGTGGTATCTACAACAAAGAGGTTGCAGCCTCTTTTCGAGAAAATATACTCTCAAAAGGAAATTTAGAGGATGCAGCACTTCTATTTAAAAAATTTAGAGGAAGAGATCCAATAGAGGAGCCCTTCCTCAAAAAATTTGGATTGGAGTAGAGCCTCCAATCTCTAATTTATCTTCAACTCCTCAATTATACGGGTCGCTTTGGCATACTTCTCTACCACCCATAGAACATATCTAATGTCAACCGAAACCGATTTGCAGTAGCCATCTACAAAGTAAATATCTCCCGCCATAGATTCGCGGTTGCCGTCAAATGCCAACCCTATCAGTTCGCCATTGCCATTCATTACTGCACTTCCTGAATTTCCGCCGGTAATATCGTTATCACTCAAAAAATTGACATATAGTGCTCCCTTATCGCCCCATCTTCCCCACTCCCCTTTTTGAAGGGCACTCTTATAGCTTTCGGCTATCTTAAACTCGTAGTCGCTACTATCCTCTTTCTCTAAAATTCCCTTTGTTGAAGAGAGGTAGTGATACTCTACACCATCGCGGGGGGAGAGTCCTCCCACTGTACCATAAGTCAACCTCATTGTAGAGTTTGCATTGGGGTAGATAGCATCTCCTTTTTCTATCTGCATCTGATAGAGAGCGTTGGTATATTGTCCTCTAAGAGAGGAGAGAGAGAGTTTTTCTCTCTTCTCAATATTGGTTATAGCCTGGTTATATGGAAGAATTGAAATGGTATTGGTAACCTCAACAATAGGATCTGCCATAAACTCCTCTACACTCTTTGGAGATGAGAAGAAGTTGTCTAATTTCTCTTTAGAGAAAATAATTGAGTTGCTATAAATATAGTTGGCAATCTTTTCGCTATTATTGTTAAAACGCTGTAGGAGAGAATTAAAAGAGTCGGCATATAGATTTTGTGGAATCTCTTTTAGGTAAACCTCCAACATCTTTGCAAATAGTTTTTTATCTGTCTCTACATCTACATTTTCCAGTTGGGCAACAGCAATATTATAGAACTCTTTAGCCTTTGGGAATGTGAGATCTACCCTCTCTTTATTGGCTCTTGTCATAAAGCGGGTTATACCAACAAAGCGCCCACCTAACGAGATAAGCTCCGCCCCTCTAACCAGCGACTCTTGAAAGTACCCCTTCTTGCGAACAGCATCGGCAACTGAAGAGTATCCTCTATTCAAATCATCTAATAGCGTACCGAACCGCTCCACTCTTTTGGCATCTGAAGAGATCCATTTAGAGAGTTCCCTCTCTCTCTCTTGAAGTCGCTCTACAATATTGAAGCGCTCTAAGCAGATATTCTCCCACTTGGCGTAGTCGGTATAGTTGCTAATTCCAAAATATTTGTCGGCATACTGTAATCGGTTCTCTTCCGACTGCTCCATATGCTCTTTCCAAATATCCAACTTGGCCCTTCTAACGCTGCTCACCATAGGGTTTAATATCTCAAGCTTCTCCTGCACCTCAAATGATGAACTGTAACGGTTGGTTCTGCCGGGGTACCCCATAATCATAATAAAATCATCGTTTTCTATCCCTTTTGAAGAGATAGTAAGATACCTCTTAGCACTCATAGGGATATTCTCTTGAGAATATTTTGCCGGCTTACCCTCACTATTGGCATATACCCTATATATTGCAAAATCCCCCTTATGTTGAGGCCATCCCCAGTTGTCGGTCTCCCCTCCAAAAGCTCCAATAAAGGAGGGAGGTGCCCCAACCAATCTAACATCTTCATAAGTTTCATAGAGGTAGAGAAAATACTCCTCCCCTCTCCACTCAGAGGTTAACCTCATCTCATATGGGGTGTTGGGGAATCTCTCCTCTACTACAGATGAAACTTTATTCATAAAGAAAAGACCTCTTGGCCCTACTTTATCCAAACTATCTATTATGTGATTGGTGAGCTGAGTCACATCTACAATACCTCTTAAAAAAGTGACACTTTTACCCTTGATAGGGATCTCCTCACCAAGAGTTGTAGCCCAAAAGCCCTCTTCCAGATAGTTTTTTTTGGGAGTGCTCAGAGAGTGGATATCGCCATATGCGCAGTGGTGGTTTGTTATCATTAAACCACTCTCCGAAATTATACTTCCACTACACATTCCGCCATCTATTGCCACAATTGCATCTGATAATGCAATACTCTGTGGATTGTAGATTTCATTTGCTTTTAGTTTTAGCCCCTTACTCTTCATCGCCTTGTAGAGTTCCCCCTCCAATCGATTCATAAGCCACATTCCCTCATCTGCTCGAAGCTGAAGGGTCAATAGGGCTATTAAAAGGGTTGATAGAGTTACAATTTTTGTTTTCACAATCTAAACCTATATTTAATTAATAATTTGGTATATAAAGTATTCATTGAGTTACTATCTCTCATTGATTGGGCAAAAATAAAAATAATTTCTATTTAAAAGCTCCTATTTTTACTATTATTATTATCTTTGCGCGATAGAGAGATTGGAGACAAATGTAGAGATTTTATCTCCAACTCAATAAAAAGGAGAATAACAAAACAATAACAGTCAGATGAAAAAATTCAAAAAAAATTGGTTACGCCATTTAATACAATGGGGAGTAATCGTTGCACTGATCATTTTTCTTACGAAAGTGTTCGGTACCAAGAGTGTCGACTCTGAAGCCTACTGTCCATTTGGTGGACTTCAAGCTTTAGTCTCCTATCTTGATACCGATACTCTTGCCTGTAGTATGACAGCTACCCAAATAATGATGGGTATCTTCTTAGCTGTAGCTATTGTTCTTTTTAGCAAACTCTTTTGTGGCTACCTATGTCCATTGGGTTGGGCTTCTGAATATCTTGGAAAGCTTAGAAAGAGATTTAAAATTAAGCCGATAGTTATTAAAGGGGGTTCAATTGCCGATCGGGCACTCCGCACTGTCAAATATCTCCTACTCTTCTGGATATTCTATATGACAGTGACCACTTCTGAACTATTTTGTAAAAATTTCGACCCCTACTATGCTGTTGCCACAGGTTTTAAAGGAGAGATAACACTGTGGATGTCTCTTGTTGCCATCCTTATATTTATTGTAGGCAACTTCTTTATCAATATGTTCTGGTGCAAATATCTCTGTCCGCTTGGAGCACTCAGCAACATATTTAAATTTACCATAACATTTGTGGTTCTGTTAGTGGTTTATCTACTCTTAGGCTCCGCCGGACTCCACCTCTCATGGTTATGGCTACTTGGTGCCGCTGCACTTTTAAGCTGGCTCTGGGAGATAATTTTCTTAGAATCTAAATTTTTCCCTCTTCTTAAATTGAAGAGAGATACAGAGAAATGTAACGATTGTGGCCTCTGCCCAACAAGATGCCCTTACGGAATAGATGTAGATCAAGTTGATGCAGTTAAGCATGTAGATTGCACATTGTGTGGCGAATGTATCACTGCCTGCAATCAAGATGCACTCTCATTTGGCGGTAAAAAATGGCTCCGTTGGGCCCCCGCTATTCTTGCTGTAGCTCTATTTTTTGGTGCCCTCTTCTATGGCCAAAGTGTTGAACTCCCTACACTAAATAAATATTGGTATGAGAATAGAGATATTCCTCGCGACTCTCTATTACAGTTCAAAAATATCGAGAAGGTAAAAATTGAAGGGCTTCGTTCAATAACCTGTTCGGGCAGCTCCCTCACTTTCAAAGCCAAATTGATGAGAGTCCCCGGAGTTTACGGTGTTACCACTTTTGTAAAACACTCATATGCCATTATCCACTTCGACCCTAGCGAAACCAACGAAGATAAAATTAAAGAGCAGATCTATGTCCCTTCCAAATTCAAGATAAATACCCCTTCGGCCGAAGTTGAAGAGGTTAAGGTTATAACCTTCTATGCCGAAAAGATGTCTGACCGTCTCGATCTAACCTACTTGGGAATGAAATTCCGTCAAAGCGAAAGAGGGGCTGCCTACTATGGTCTTGAGAGCGAATATGGCTGTCCTTTGATTGTTCGACTCTATATGGACTCCAATGAGCCAATCGATGAAAAATTTATCAAAGAGATTGTTCAACAGAAAGAGCTTGTTATGCCTGTTGCAGGAGGAGGAGAGCGGAAAATTAAAACAGCATACGATTACGAAGGTATGGAGCAAGGTTCCGAAACAATTACAAGATTGGAATTCCTTAGAAGCCAACTCTCTCCTTTTGCAGTTGAATTTAAAAAGAACCAAGAGGAGTGGGGCGGCAAGAGTGAAGCTGTTTACAAACTTATCTACCCCGGTTTAGATAAGCCCATAGTTACCCGTAATCTCCCCTACCTCTCCAACTGGCTCTCCCAAAATGAGGGATTCCTCTCTATTAAAACCTTAATAGATGAGCAGGGGCAATACTGCTTCCACATAACCTACTCAAAAGAGGTATTGGATGAAGAGAAGATATGGGAGGTGTTGACTCAAGAGAAGTGGAAAGTGAGAATGAGGAGTGGAGATATTAATGAGGTAGATGCCAAACTCTCATTTAAAAATAGAGGTACAACCATAGAGATAGAGCAATAAAATTATAGAGAGTAATCTAAAATAGCTGATAGGTAACCTGCGCCCTAAACGCAGGTTACTTAATTTAAAAGAGTATAGATATGAAGAAAATTGGTTTAATAGCACTATTAGCAACATTTATTGGCTTAAGCTACGCCCCTTTAAAGGCAGATGAAGGTATGTGGCTTATAAATCTGTTAGAGAAGAACCTCACAAAACGGATGAAAAAAGCGGGATTAAAATTGGATCCCAAAGTTATCTATGACGAAACCAACAGCTCAATCAGTGATGCTGTGGTGGCGCTCGATTTTGGCTGTACCGGCAGTATGGTATCTCAGGAGGGTCTTCTAATAACCAACCACCACTGCGCATATGGCGATATCCATTCCCTTAGCACCCCCGAAAAAAACTATCTTGAAGAGGGCTTTTGGGCCATGAAAAGGGAGCAGGAGATTCCTATTCCCGGCAAATCTATCTTCTTTCTAAGAAAGGTTATTGATGTAAGCGAAGAGGTTAGTGCCACTGCCGACTCTATCCGTAAAGCAGGTGGAGTAGCTGGAATGAGAAGAATCTCCTATCTGTTGGAAAAGAAATATAATGAGATTAGCGGTATGGAGAGCATGCTCTCCTCTATGTGGCGTGGAACTACCTACTACCTCTTCTTCTATGAGGTCTATACCGATATCCGCCTTGTTGGAGCCCCCCCCGTTTCGGTAGCAGCATTTGGTCACGATGTAGATAACTGGGAGTGGCCACAGCACAAAGGGGACTTTGCCCTCTATAGAGTCTATGCCAATAGTGATGGGCGCCCTGCAAAATACTCCAAAGAGAATAGACCCTTGAAACCTGTAAAAGTACTCAACATCTCTACCAAAGGGATTAAAGAGGGCGACTACACAATGGTTATAGGTTTTCCCGGTAGAACCAACCGTTACCAATCTTCATTTGCAGTCAATCACACAATAGAGACCAATCCCGTATCGGTTGAATTGAGAAGCGACAAATTGCGCATAATCAACCAAATGATGCAGCAGGATCCCGAAGTGAGACTAAAATATGCCGACTTCTATTTCTCGGTTAGCAATGTGAACGAATACCAAGAGGGAGAAATTTACAACTTCCGCCGCTTCAATGTTGCAAAAAAGAAAGAGCAGGAGGAGCAACAGCTGCAACAGTGGATTGAGAGCGACTCCACCCGAAATGCGAAGTGGGGCACTCTTCTCTCAAAGATGAAAGAGGGATATAAGGCAATAGATGAACTTACCCGTTTTAAAAAATATTATCAAGAGACATTGGTCTCCGGTAAAGGCTTTATCTACTTGGGTAATCGCGCATTTGCCCTTAACAGCGCAAAAGAGAAAGAGGGATTGGATAGTTTAGTACCGCAGACAAAACATCACTCTACACTTGTAAGAAATATCAAAAAAGGATATGCCGAAAGCGATCTAAGAGTAGAACGAAAACTAATGGAGTATCAGCTCAATAAGTTTCTCACCAATGTTCCCAACCGTTTTTGGGGTGATTATATTGTAGAGCTCAATAGAAAATTTAATGGCGAAAGCGAGAAGATTGCAAAATATCTATTTGAAAATTCAATCTTTTTAGACCCCGATAAATTTGAGAGTGTAAGCTCTAAAAAGCAACCTGTAGATCTATATATAAACGACCCTTTAGTACAACTGGTAAAGTCCTCAAATGTTACTCTGTACAACAATGAGAGCGTTAAAATTCTCAGGAAAAAAAGAATTAAGGGGAACTTGATGGAGTTGGAAGGCCAATATACCAGATTGCTCTATCAGATGAAAAAAGAGAGAGGAGATGTGCAATACCCCGACGCCAACTCCACAATGCGAATAACTTATGGCAATGTAACCCCTTTAATTCCGTCGGACGGCATCTACTACGCCTCTCAAAGTACCTCACAGGGATTGATAGATAAATATGACCCTACAAATTACGACTTCAATTTAAATCCCAAAGCGCTCGAACTGGTACAAAATGGAGAGTGGGGCAGATGGGGCGACAAAGGGAAGCTCTATGTAAATTTTCTCTCCAACAACGATATTACTGGAGGCAATTCGGGTAGCCCGGTACTCAATGCAAAAGGAGATATTATAGGTTTAGCTTTTGATGGCAACAAAGAGTCACTTGCAGGAAATGCCTATTTTCACCCCAATATGAATAAATGTGTAAATGTAGATATTAGATATGTGCTCTGGATTTTAGATAAAGTAGCCAATGCACAGCATCTTATAGAGGAAATGAACCTTGTAAACTAAGATTAAAATAATGAAACTAAAATTTAAGGCAACTCTATTGCTACTATTTGCTCTCTCCTTTCTTACGGCACAAGAGCGTTATTTAGAGAAGAGCCTCCCTTTAGACAACAACTACCGCATTGGAAAACTTGAGAACGGGCTCACCTACTATCTTAGGAAAGGGAGCAATCCCAAAGGGTATGCCGAATTCTTTATTATACACAATGTGGGCTCTCTACAGGAGGAGGAGAATCAGAGAGGTTTGGCCCATTTTCTTGAACATATGGCCTTTAATGGCACCAAAAACTTCCCCGACAAAGCTCTTTTAAATTACTTTGCAGGAATTGGAGTAAAGTTTGGAGCCAATATAAATGCCTACACCTCTATGGATAGGACCGTTTACAATATATCGGCCGTACCGGTCAATCTAAGGAGCACCATTATTGATACTGCACTACTTGCCCTTCACGACTGGTCTTACTATATTTCGTGTGAGCAGGAGGAGATAGATAAAGAGAGAGGGGTTGTTAGAGAGGAGTGGAGAAGAGGCGACGACAGTAGAGCAAGAATGATGAAAGGGATCAACCGCTATGTACAAAAGGGATCCCGCTATGCGGTGAGGGATGTGATAGGGCTGATGGAGGTGGTAGACAACTTCTCCCGCGAGGAGCTGATTGACTACTACCACAAATGGTACAGACCCGATCTGCAAGCAATTGTAGTTGTTGGAGATATAGATGTAGATGATATTGAATCTCGTATTAAGAGTCGCTTCTCATCTATCCCATACGATAAAAATAGCCCCAAAAAGGAGCTCTACTATATCCCCGACAACCGTGAACCGATAGTAGGCTTTATTACCGACCCCGAATCTAAAGCAGTATCGGTAAGATTGGTCAAAAAGATGCCGGTTCTAACCGAGAAGGAGAGAGAGAGCCATTACGCCATCTATTACGATGTAGCCACCTCTATTATCAAAGCAGTTTTCGAGAATAGGGCCGATGTAATGGCTATGGAACCGGAAACCCAATTTAAAACTTTGGTTCCTATCTTTGGATCTATCTATTATGCAGCCAATTTACTTACTATCACAGCTATTCCAAAGGAGAAAGAGAATACTTTTGGCGCTTTAAGAAGCCTTCTTATTGAGCTTGAGCGACTCACCCAACACGGCATCTCTGCCCAAGAGTTGGAGAGGGCCAAGATGATTGTAAAGAGAGGTATCGAAAGTACAAACAGGCGCAAAGCAAATTATCGCAACTCCGACTATGTAAATGAGGCTGTAGAGCACTACACCCGTTCACAACCCCTTCTCAACCATAAAGAGTGTGGCAAACTCTCTTTAGAAATCTTAGACAAAATAACAACTGAGGAGATCAATAATACAATATCGCAACTTATTACCCACGACAATAGGGTTATTCCCTTTGCTATTCCAGAATCGCTGAAGGAGACTCTCCCCACCCCTGAAGAGGTTATAGCGCTTACCGACTCAATTGCACAAAGCTCTTTCGATAAATTTGTCCCTATCTCCGATAAACAGATATCGTTAGAGGGGTTCAACTCTACAGTGAGTCCTAAAAACTATAAAAAGAGCACTTTAGCCGATTCAACTTACCAGTGGGAGTTTCCAAATGGAGTTAAAGTTATTTGGAAAGAGGAGGCCAATAAAGAGGGCTATATTAATATGAGAGCATTTAAAAAGGGAGGGTTGGCTACCAACCTACCCACTCAAGAGTTGACTCTTATGCAACACAACCTTCTGAACCTTACTGTTAATGGCCTCAATAGAAATGAGCTCACTAAATGGAAGATGCGTCATAAAGTTAGCTTAAGTCCCTCTTTAGATTATAGATACTCCCAATTTAATGGGAAGTTTAAAGAGAGCGATGCTAAAGAGTTCTTCTCACTCCTTCACCATCTCTTTACAGATGTCTCTATAGATCAAATCAATTTCGACAATTTAAAGGAGAGGATAATAAAAGGAATCACTGAATCAAAGAGTGAAACTAGTAGATTCCGCGACACAGTAAGGGAGCTAAAATATATAAGCAGCCCTCTGCACAACAATTTTACAGAGGAGTTTGCCGCCTCTATAACACCGCAGAAGATAGAGGAGATCTATAATCAAATCTTTGCTGCAACCCCCGGCTACACCTTTATTTTTGTAGGACCAATGGCTCCCGAAATGGGTAGAGAGTTCACCTCAAAATATGTAGGCACTATTGCCAAAAAAGAGGCTCAAAATAGTGTAACCGCCTACAAAGAGCGCAATCTCTCCAAAGGTGAAATAGCTCTTCGTTTCCAAGCAAAAGGTATGGTTAGCACCAAGGCTACAGTAACAAGGTTTTTCCATGCACCGGTACCATATAACGGAAAAAATAGTCTTGCTGCCAGATATGTTGCCTACATATTGAGCGACAGGTATTTGACCTCTATAAGAGAGGAGAGAGGCGGCACCTACTATGTAGGAGTGAGCCGTGAATTGGTAAAATATCCAACAGCTACGGCAACTATAAGTATAGATTTCGATACCGATCCCGCCCTTGTAGATGAACTTTTAGAGGTGATACAGGAGGAGATCGACAAACTTGTCAAGAGCGGTCCCACTCAAAGAGAGGTGAATGAAGTTACCCTCTATTTAGATAAGCTCTTTAGCTCAACAGAGTCTCAAAAAGATTGGCTTGCCTATCTTTCCAATACCATTATGGGCGAAGAAGTTATTGGAGAAGAGGAGAAGAGTTTTCTCCATAAGATTGGTGCCGAAGATATTCAAAAAATTGCAAAGAGTATCTTTGGGAAAGGAAATAGGATGACCTTTGTATTTGAGCCTCAAAATTAGTTACCCTCTTTTAAAGAGAGAAGGGGCAAAGAGTCTTTGAAGCAATATTAAAGAGAGTGATAAAGCTGCAATAAGATAGCTCCACTCAAAATATTGAACCTTTATGCTCCACAATAGCAGCAAGAGGGCCAACATAAGGGTAGAGAGGGCGCAGAGCGCTCTCTCTATCTTTTTTTTACCAAAGAGAGAGAGTATAACTAACGGCAACAGAAGCGGATTACACCAAAGTAGATTATAGTTCCAAAATAGTTCGGAGTGTAGAGTTATAGAGGTTGCTCCAAGTAAAAAAAGGCCGGCAGCTCCAAAGGCTATAAGGAGTAGATTTGAAAAGAGAGGAGAGCGGCCTCTATAAAGCGATACCGTAGTAAGAAGTAGGAGTAGTGAAAAAATTGTGGTGGGAGAGAGAACTACTCCCCAGACACTCTTCCATTGAGAGTGATCCCCTT
>Ga0265293_10002923_pt1 | contig 32857 bp, 28 predicted proteins | sample Munlanlewell138R_FD_192505 | JGI IMG/M metagenome (GOLD analysis project Ga0265293, IMG submission 192505) | Leachate microbial communities from a municipal landfill in Southern Ontario, Canada - Leachate well 138R | ecosystem: Engineered > Solid waste > Landfill > Unclassified | place: Canada... | reverse complement strand
GGAGGACTACGACGAGCTGTTCGAAGAGAAGCTGCGGCTACTGTTGAAGTTGCGGGAGCAGGAGTTGGTGAGCTGGCAGGGTGGGCACCGGCCAGCCATCGCCGATCTAGGGGTTTACCCCAGGCCCATCCAGTCGCCGTTGCCCGTGTGGATCGCCGTTGGGGGAACGCCGCAGTCGGTCGTGCGGGCAGCACGCCTCGGGCTGCCAATGGCGCTCGCAATTATCGGCGGTAACCCGGCGCAGTTCGCACCATACGCAGACCTTTACCGCCGAGTGATCGCCGAGGCTGGACTTCAGCGCCCCCGGGCCTCGCTCAGTCTCAACATGCACGGCTACCTAGCTGAAGAATCCAGGCAGGCGGGCGAGGAGTACTTCCCGGCGTACGCCTCGATGATGAACCGCCTGGGGCGCGAGCGGGGCTGGGCGCCACTCGCTAGGGAGCAGTTCGAAGCCGCACGCGGCCCGGCAGGCGCCATCCTCGCGGGAACGCCGGAAGAGGTCACCGAGCGAGTGCTGAAGCATCACCAGATCTTCGGTCACGACCGGTTCCTGTTGCAGATCAGCGTTGGAACCCTGCCGCATGCCCAGGTGATGAGAGCAATCGAGCTGTTCGGCACCGAGGTAGCGCCTGTGCTTCGTGCGGAGATCGGCTCGAACACGAACGCCTGAGCTACCCGGTGTAACCCAGGGCGACGAACGCGATTCGTGCGTCACACACGGCGTTACTGGCCGCGTGCGCGTAGCAGTGGAGCGTCACAACAGACCATTATCCGGTTCTGCATAACGCGGTAACGCTGTTTTCTCACCCACCCTACTAGCGAAAAAGCCGTTGCCACCGGGTGAAGTCCACCACAAGCTGGCGAAAATGTGGCAAAGTTATATGCATGGTCGCCGAAGGAGATATGAATAACCGCGTTGTGCAGCCCGCAGAGGGACCGCGGGCGGCCGAAACCTTCGTTGTCGACCTCACCAGCGTGTGCCTCAGGAGCGGAACCGTTCGCCTGCCGCTTAGCCTGATAGGGCGCTTCAGCGAAGGGCAACACAGGGTCACGGCCGGTGGGGAAGAGCTGTTGATCGAGTTCGAGGCGCCCCGTAGCCTGTTGGGGCTGGCGTCGTTCTTCGAGCGTACGGAACTGAAAGCCAACGACCGTGTCCGCTTCGTCTTCAACGGACAGCACCTCGCTCTAGAGGCGCACAAGCGAGAACGGACCAAGACCGGGAGGGTGGCGCACGGGCCCGCCCAGCCCGGCCTCAACGTGGCGCAGGCGCTTCAGGTTAGCGAGAGACCTAACAACGGCCAAGCGCGCCTGACCACGCGCGGTGTGTTCCCCGCACCGTCGGAGCTGGTAGATAAGTCGGACCTACGCGAACCGGGTCAGGTCGCCACGCCGAAACAGAGCGCTTCGGCGGACGAGGCCCCGGCAGTTGAGGGACCTGCGCCCAGCGCTATTGAAGGCTCCGTGCGGCGCGTGCGGATAGAGGGCGGCCCGGCGCCGCGCACCGATACCGTTGCTCCGCGGCCCCTCGACCGCGCTTCAGCGCATGACGTTTGGGCCCGCAGGCAGCAACCCGCCTGGCGCGCGCTCGACACGATGGTGGCCGGACCAGTCGTGCCGCCCGAAGAAGCGGCCGAGGCGTTCTCCGAATCGACGGTCCGCGTGGTGCGCCGCTCCAAAGGCACCTCGCTCCCTCTAGAGGTCGAGGCGCCGCCGCTTCCCAAACCCGAGCCAGAGGCGACCCCGGCGACCAGAGCGCCTTTCTCTTACTCCATGAGCTGGCCGCTGCCCGAGACGCCTCGCAAGAAGCCGGCAGCCAGGCCAGCAGATGGTCCGCCTACCCGCGCGCCCCACTCCGAGGTGCCGGCGGAGCCGATCGCCGCGGACCCCAGGGCTCAGCTAGACCCCTACCTGGACGCTCCTATCGACGCCGACAGGGAGGAGTTCTACACCCCTCCGACCATCCTCGAGTCCGATCTGTTGGCGATTCCGTCGGGCGGTAAATGGCGCGCCGAGAGCGAGGAGGCGTTCCTCAAGTACCAGGAGAATCAGGTGCTGGCGTCCGCGGAGCCGGTCGCGGTTCCAACGGAGCGGCGGCAGGGTCTGCTGGGGCGCCTCGGCTTGGGCCGCAGCGCGCGCGGTCCTGCAGAGCGGGCCGGCGCGGCGAGCGCGCCCGGACCCGAGAGGACCCAGTGGCAGCCGCCTGCCACGGAGAGCGCTGCGTCGTCGGCCGAGCCCAAGGTGCCTGAGGTGCCCGAGGCGCCCGACCCTGACTGGCAGCCGACCGTGCAGATCGCTGGCGAGAACGGTGCCCAAGAGGCTGCATCTACCGCCCACGTCCCTGACGCCGTCACCAGCGAGAAGCGCGTGATAGTTGACGAATCCGTTTACGACGTGGATTTCGATACCGAAGTGCAACCACAACTGACAGCGACTGAGGGCCCTCAAGACAGCCTCGAGGCCGACATGGCCAAGTTGCGCTCCTACCTTGCGCAGCCCGGCGTGCCCGCGATCGTACGCTGCGACGACCTGGCGGCCCGCCTGCACATCAGCCAGGAGCGCGTTGCTAGCGCCATGTACCGCTTGTCAGAAGATCGCGAGCGCTACACCCCGCTGAGGGGCGACGCTTACATGGTTCGGCGGGCTCGCTGACTTAGGCTAGCGCGGCCCCCGCCACACCCGCAGCTTCTCGGGTCGGCGCTAAGTTCTGGTCGACGGCGTCGAGCGCCTTGGCGAGCGTGTTGAGGTGCAGCTCCATCGCGCCGCGCGCCGCGTCGGGTTCGCCGATAGCGATGGCCTCTACGATGGCGCCGCGCTGCTCGACCGCCAGCTGCCGGAAGGCAGGCGGGAGGCGCTCACTGAGCGTGGGTCTGAGGAGCTCTGTGGCAAGGCCCACCAGTGTGCCCACCAACGAGGAACCAGCCGCAGCGACCATTAGCGACTCCAGTGACCGCCTGGCAGGCTGCCGCCGTGGCACGCGCCGCCGGTCACTGTAGCGGAGCAGCTCACTACGCTCGTGCTGGATGGCCGCCCTGAGAGCAGCTACGTCTTCGTCGGTAGCGTTGCTGGCTGCGGTCGCGGCGAGTGCAGGTTCGAGTAGGCGCTTCAGGGCAAGCAGCTCACTGGGAGCCTCCGGGTTGTACTCGAGCAGCGAGCGGAAGGGCAGCGCTAGTTGCGTGGCGTCGGGGGAGCGCACGTACGTGCCGTCGCCGTGACGGACCTCGAGCAGGCCGAGCAGCGCCAGGCGGCTGACCCCGTCGCGGAGGGTGGTCCTGGAGACCCCCAGCTTCTGGGCCAGTTCCCGCTCCGGCGGCAGCTTGCTTCCCTCCGGGGCGCTTCTAACGTAGGCCGCGAGGGCGTCACGCGCTTGATCGACGACGCGAGTTCCGTTACTAGCTTGCGACAAGACCGCCACTCCTTCCGGTTGAACTCATCCTGAACCGGAGTGTAGCAGAAGAGGTCGGACCTATGCCAGGGTGGTCCGACCTCTGGCGTCCATGTGTGAGCGACCACGCATCGCACCCGTGGGGAGCGGGTCTCCTGTGGTCCAACCACTGTTGCGCTGCGTCGCTAGTCGAGGTGCCGGGCCGAGAGCTCGATCGGCGACGAGCTGGCGGACGGCGTAGTCGCGCTGCTGCTGGTGGCGGCAGTTAGGCTTCTGACGCGTTATCAAATCGTGGGGGATGATGACTATCTAGGATCCGCTCCGCCGCCGGGCCGCCAGTGACGCGCCTGAGCCCTCGAGTGATCCGGGAACGTGCGCCCAGCGTGGCGCCAGACAAGCAAGCGCGCTCAGCCTGCCGCACCATCAGTGGGCGGCGCGATGTCGCAGGACGAGGTGCATATCCGCTTGTGGGATTTGTGGTGGGAGTTAGTGATGGAGTGACGCAGGACTGCATATGTGAGAATCGCATATGCGATTTGATAACTGTTCTTATCAAATCACACTTAGCTGAGCAATTTGACCCGATCACGACGCTTCGTACGCCTGCTTAGCTTCCTGAATTCCTGGAAACACAGGGGCGGGCGCCCAAGGAATCCCTGGGCGCCCGCTTCAGCCTGTCGTGCCTCCTACGGCAACGCGTCAGTTGGCAACGTCAGTTAGCAACGTCAGTTCGTGTCGTCGTCCTCGTCGACAGCGTCCTCGTCCCACTCATCGCCGTCGTCGTCCCACTCATCGTCGTCCCAGTCGTCCTCGTCATCCGAGTCGTCATCGTCGTCGAAGTCGTCGTCTAGTTCGCCGGCCTCGCCGTCGGCCGTCGCGTCTATGGCGCTCTGGCCCTTCTCAGACAGCACGAACTCCTCGGCGCGTACGTTGGTGTCGAGCTCTTCGTCGAACCATTCGGTCTCGTCGAGAACCGGGCCGTCCTCGCTCAGCACGAGGTAGCCTTCGTCGATCAGAAGCCGCGCCGTATCGAGCGGGATCTCTGCCACCTCAGCCACGGCTTCGCCTTCCTCGAAACGCACCTCCATGATCGCGTGTGCGTACGGGTCCTCGTCCTCACGCTCCGGATACTCGATCACCAGGCTGTGACCTTCGTAGATAGTCCAGAGGGCGTCCAGTTCGAGTTCGGTCAGGTTCTCAGTTGGATCGCTGGGCATGGCTCCTCCAAGCAGCGTTGCCTGATCGGGCTGATCAGACGGTCTCGTCCTCAGAGTACCCCGCGCCGACCCGCCTTGCGACCGCAGGCCACGCTCAGCCAGGTACCTGGGCGCCGCTGGCTTCGCTACACGGCGCGCACGTGCCAAAGAGCACGAGTTCGTGGCCGCTGACGGTCAGGCCGCCAGGCAAGGTAACGCCTTCGAGGATCGCCACCGGGCACGTACCCTCGAGCTCAAGGACCGTCTGGCACTCGACGCAACGGAAGTGGTGATGGTGTCCCCTGCCCGCCGTTTCGTAACGGGTGGCGTCCTGCGGAAGATGTACGGCGACGATGTCGCCTTCCGCCTCGAGGCTTGCCAGGTTGCGGTACACGGTCGCCAGGCCGATGGTCGGATGAAGCTCGCGCGCCCTGTCGTGCACCTCTTGTGCGGTCAGGGGTCCTGCCGCCCCTACCAACGCCTCCAGTATCGCTTCGCGTTGTTCCGTTCGCCTGCTCATGTAGCAGATGCTAGCACACTTGCTAAGAAGCGAGAATCGTTCTCATACGAGAACCGGCGCGCACACCTGATGACAGCGGGACGTCGATAGCCATATACTCATAGCTATGATATTGCATTCTCATCTCGCCCCGTTTTCACTTGTTCGACAAGCCGCCGTCATCCTCGCCCTCTTCCTCGCCGCGCCAACGGCTGGCCTGGCTCAAGGGGCCGTGTCACCGCCACTTCGTGTTGTGGTGAGCCTGAACCCGTACCACGATCTGGTCGAACGAGTGGCGGGAGACCGCGCCACCGTGTCCACGATCCTGCCGGCCGGCGCCTCACCTCACGCCTTCGACCCCTCCCCTTCCCAGGCGGCCCAGATCGCCCGCGCCGACCTGATCGTCATGAACGGCGGACTGGATCTGTGGCTCAACCGACTGATCGAGGCCGCCGCTGCCGGCACGCCCGTGCTGGTAGTGATGGACGCGATCGAGTTCGAGCCACACGAGGGTCATGCGCATGGCGAGCATGACCACGGCAACGGAGAGCACGAGCATGGCGAGGACGAGCACCACGACGGTGATCACGATGAGGCTGATCACGCGTTGACCGCCAACCCGCACATCTGGCTCGACCCGGTCCTCATGGAGCAGGCGGCCGATCAGATAGCCGCTGCCCTCGCCGCCGTCGACCCGGCCAGCGCCGATACCTACCGCGCCAACGCCCAACGCCTGAAGGCGGAGCTCCACCAGTTGGACGACCAGCTGTCGCAGCTACTGGCGCCGGCCGCAGGCGCGCCGATCGTGCCGTTCCACGACGCCTGGGTCTACTTCGCCGAGCGCTACGGCCTCAACATCGTCGTTACCCTCGAACCGTTCCCTGGCCGCGAGCCGAGTCCCCGTTACGTGGCCGAAGCGGTCCAGGCCGTTATCGCTTCGGGGGCAAGCGTGATCTTCGCTGAGAGGCAGCTAGGCAGCCGCTCCGCGGAAGTGGTGGCCGAAAGCGCGGGTGTGACCGTGGGGCTCCTGGATCCCATCGGGGGCGCCCCCGGGCCAACGACCTACGACGCGCTACTCCTGGAGAACGCCGCGATCATCGTGGAAGCGCTCGGGCGCTGATGCCCGCCTAGAGGCTGCCCCGGGCGTCATACAGCTTGCGCATCAGCACCACCTGCGCCGCGTGGGCGTGCGCGTGCTCCAGCAGGTGCTGAACGATGATCGTGGTCCGCACGGGGACCTGCTTGCGCCCCACTTCACGAACGGCGGCGTACTCGCCTGGCGTCAGGGCTTCGAGGCCGGCGCGCACGGTCCTGAGCCTCTCCTGGCACTCGCGCAACAGCTCGGGGCCCGGCGCGCCGGTGGGTACGAAATCGGAAGCGCCTTCCTCGCGCAGCGCGTCCGGCACCTGGCGGCCCTGCGCGTAGTGAAGGAGCCGCAAGCTCGAACCGCCGATGTGGCGCACCAGCACACCGATCGGGTTGATCGCCTCGGCGGGAGACCACCAGTAGCCCTCCGGCTCCAGGTCCGTGACCCAGCGCTCCAGAACCTCGTCCAGGTGCTGAAGTCCTCTGAGCCATGCGCTCTTCTGCGGGTCGGTACCAGGCACATCGCCGTACAAGAAAGGATCCATACGCAAGGTTACTCCCCGGACCGTTGTGGTCCTGGAGTCTACGGACGTAAGGCGTGAGGCCAGCGCCGGCGCACTGGTCGCAGCGGTGATGAACCGCTTCATTTGATAATGCGAACTAGCTCACGGGCTGCTCCCCGCCAACGGGCTTACACTCCGGCGATGGAAGTCGCTGAGCAGGTCTCCTCTCTCGAGCTGTCGACCGCCACGACGCTTCAGCGGGTAACGCGGCTGCAGCGCCTGTCGGACGAGGGGCTGCGCCGCTTCGCGATGTCCGCCGCCACGGACCGAGACGAGGAAGCGCTGTGGGAGCTGGTGCAGGCGCACCTGACCTTGAAAGGGCTCAGCGGGGTGACCACAAGCGCTCATACGCTGCGCGCCTACAGGCGCGGTGTACGCGAGCTCCTGATCATGTGGCAGGGCGAGAACCTGCTTAGGCCCTCGCGCGACGCTGGCCCCCTCTACGTTCAGCGTTTGAGGGCAGGCGACCGCTCCGAAGTGCTGGCGGCGGAGAGCGGCGGCGCACGGCGCGGCCGTACGGTCACGCCCGGACCCCTGTCACACGCCACGGTGAGCCTGCGGGTGGCCGCTGCACGCGCCCTCTACGACGCACTGGCGTGGGCCGGAGCCACGGAGGCCGACCCCTTCAGGGACGTCCGCATGGGGCGCGCCACCACGCGCGCCGAGGACAACGAAAGTACGCGCGTCTACACCGAGTTCGAGCTCATCGAGCTGGCGGCCGTGGCCAAGAACCAGCAGGAGCGCGTACTGCTGCTACTGGGCAGCCACGGCGGCCTGCGCGTCAGTGAGATGCTGCGCCTCGAATGGTCGGACGTTGACCTCAAGGCCGGTGAACTGCGGATCGTGGAGGGTAAGGGCCGCAAGACCGCGCGCGTGACCACTAGCCCCAAGCTGGCTGAGGCCCTGCTGGTGTACCAGCGCGCTATGGAGGCCAGCGCTGCGCCCCGTGAGCACGTGCTCGAGCTGCGCTCGCAGTTCGGCGTCTTCAACCGCCTCCGCAACATGTGCCGGCGCGCGGAGGTCGACTTCAAAGGCGTTCATGCGCTTAGGCACGCGGCGGGCACGCGACTCTACAGACAGACGGGCGACCTGGGTCAGGTGCAGGACCACCTGCGCCACGGCACCCTCGACATGGCGCGCCACTACGCCAAGGCCGACAGGCGACGCCTGCAGAGCAGCCTGCAGAGCTGGGACTAGCGTAGCCCCACTTACGCGTTAACGGAATCGAGCGCGCGTGTCAGCGCCCTGCCCAAGCGCGCAACGCCGTCACGGACCACGTCCGGGCCTGCGTGCGTGAAGTTGAGCCTCATGGTGTTCTCGCCCCCGCCGTTCGGGTGGAACGGGGCGCCGGAAACGTAGGCCACCTTCTCGGACGCCACCACCTCGGGCAGCAGCGCAGCCGTGTCCACCCCCTTCGGCAACTCCACCCACACGAACATCCCGCCCGTGGGCACGGTCCAGGTGGAACCCGCAGGGAAGTGCGCCTCGAGGGCCTCGAGCATGGCGCTGCAGCGCCTGCCGTACTCCCGGCAGATCGTCTCGATGTGGCCCTCGACGCTGCCGGACTGCATGACCTCCAGCGCGACGTGCTGCGACAGCGTTGACGTGTGCAGGTCGGCGGACTGCTTGATCTGCGCCAGGCGGGCGACCCACTTCTTAGGGCCGATGACCCAGCCGAGCCTGAGGCCCGGCGCGAGGATCTTAGAGAACGTGCCTAGATGAAGGCTCACGTCAGGTGCGAGTGACCTGAGCGTGCTGCCGCTCTTGGGCCCGAACGTCAGCGAGCCGTACGGGTCATCCTCGACCAAAGGCACATCGAAGCGCCTGAAGAGCTCCGCCACCTGTTCGCGGCGCCCCTGCCCCATGGTGCGTCCGGTCGGGTTCTGGAACGTAGGCAGTATGTAAGCGAACTTGGGGGAACGGGCCAGCAGCGGCTCTAGCGCCTCCGGTACGGCGCCCTCGTCGTCCATGTCGACGGTCCAGTAACTCGCCTGGAACAAGCGGAACGCCTGCAGCGCTCCGAGGTAGCTCGGGTTCTCCGTCACGATGGGATCGCCGGGGTTTATGAGCGCCTTGGCGAGAAGGTCGAGCGCCTGCTGCGACCCGGTCGTTACCAGCACCTGGTCCGGCTCGACCGGCGGCGCGTGCGGGTCGGCCGCGCTGGCGCGCTGGGCGATGATCTCCCTTAGCCCGGCCAAACCCTCGGTTGGGCCGTACTGCAGCGCCTGGCGCCCGGAGCGCTCCAGCACCTTGGCGGCGGCAACGGCGAGTTCCTCCACCGGGAACAGTTCGGGCGCGGGGAGCCCGCCCGCGAACGAGGTCACGTCGGGTTGGCTGGCCAGCTTGAGGATCTCACGTATCGCTGAGGAGCCAACGTTCTGCATCCTTGTGGCGAGTCTGTCTAAGAACGGGTCCTGCATGACTTCCTCCAAGCCCGGGGCCAAGTGGTCCGGATGCTGCTATCCGGGCGCGCCGGCCGACCTTCGGGCCGTTGTGACCAGGCGCGGTTTCGACTACCTGCCGATGTTACCGCAGGCGGGTTAGAACGGCGGGCACACCCGGCCCGGTCACGCCGCGACCCTCCGCGGTAGGCTCGAGCCAGATGACCGTGGACCCCGGAGAGGCAACCAGTCGGCGCACTACCGTCGAGTTGCGCGTAACACCGCCCCAGCCCTTCAGGTTGGGCCTCACCGCCCTGGCGCTCGTGCGGCGCCCCAACAACCAGATAGACACGTGGCGCGCCGGCGTGTACTCGCGCTGGTTGCCGGTGGCCGAGCCGGCCGGACCCGAACCCGTGCCGCAGTTCCTGCTGGAGGTAGCCGAGGCGCCCCGCGCCACGGCACTGGGTGGGGATAACGGTCCCCACCGCCAGAGCGAGGAGCTGTTGGTAAGGGCTACGGGCTACCTGAGCGAGTCGCGGATGGCGGACCAGGCGCGGGAGGCGGTGGCGCACATGTTCGGGTTCGATGTCGACCTCGAGCCCTTCCACGCTCTGGCCGCGGAGGACGAGCGTCTGGCACCCCTCGCCCGGAGTCTCATGGGCCTACGCCCACCCCGCTACCCTGGTCTCTTCCAGTCTCTTCTGAACGCCGTGCCCTGCCAGCAGGTGACCCTGGTCTTGGGCCTGAGCCTCCTAGAACGCCTGGCCAGAGAGCTCGGGCCACGCGATGCTCATGGCGCGCTGGTGGCGGATTCCGCGGGACCGCTGGCGTTGCCGGACGCGGCCGCGCTCAGGAGCGCCTCTCAGGCCGAACTGACTGCGCTGGGCCTCAGCGGCGCGAAGGCGCGAACGCTGCGTGAACTGGCGCAAGCGTGCGGCGAGGGCCGACTGGACCTGGCGGCGCTGTCGGCCGCTCCGAGCTCTGAGGTGTCGGCCAAGCTTCAGGTGCTGTACGGCGTTGGGCGCTGGACCGCCGAGTACGTGCTGCTGCGGGGTCTGGGACGTCTCGACGTGTTCCCGTATGGCGACTCCGGTGCCCGTAACGGTCTGGCGCGGTTCCTGGGTGAAAGCGGGAAGCCCAGCTACGACTGGGTGGCTGAAACGGTTAGGGCCTGGCAGCCGTACGCGGGCTTCGTCTACTTGCACCTGCTGGTGTCCCGCATGTTGGAGAGCGGTACCTTCGAGTCGTTGTAACCGGGACCACCGAGCCGAACGGTTGGCATACCGACCGGTACATATAATTGCTCCATGACCGACAACGCAGCCCCGTCAGCTTCCGAGCGCCTTCTGGACGCAGCAGCGCGGCTGTTCTACACGCGCGGTGTTCCCAACGTTGGCATAAACGAGATCATCGCTCGTGCCGGCGTTGCCCGGATGACGTTCTACCACCACTTCCCCAGCAAGGACGACCTGATCAAGGCGGTTCTTGAACGGCGCCGCGTCGAGCGCGCCGCCTGGCTCGCTCAGGCAGACGAGCGAGCGTCGACACCACGTGGGCAGATCCTCGCTGTCTTCGACCTTCTCAGCGAATGGTTCACGGCGCCCGACTACCGCGGCTGTCCACTGCTGGCAGCCACGTTCGAACTGGGGGGCCAGCTCAACGCCGCGCGGCCCTACGCCAGGGCGCACCACGAAGCCGTACGCGCCTACTTCGCGGCTCGGCTCGAAGCAGCCGGCGTACCGGACTCAGGGGCGCTGGCGGCGCAGCTGCACTTGCTACTGGAAGGCGCCACGGTGGTTGCGCTGGTTCAAGGGGGGCCGGCGGCCGAAGCCGCGGCCCGGGCGGCCGCAGAGGCTCTCGTGCCGTGATCGGCCAGCAAGGGAAGCGCCCCAACCGTGGGGGGCCGGTTGGGGCGCATGTATGGTCTGGCAATCGGCATCGGCCCGACCGCGTTGGAGAATAGCACGCATCTCGCGCCGGCGGACCAGTGAAAAACGCCTCATAGGAGAACACCTATGGTCGGAAAAGCGTTGTTTTGCCCGCTCCCACCGGCCTCTTCGTAAGATCAACCATGCGTTAAAGTCAGACCCGCCGGGAGCGTACTCCGGCGGGTCTTGAACTGCACGGGGAACGAAGAGTGGTTAGGCAGCTACTTCGGTCTGCTTCACCAGCTGGACGTTGAGGGTAAAACGCACGTCCTCGCTCACCAGCAGCGAGCCAGCTTCCAGAACCTGGTTCCAGGTCAGGCCCCAGTCGGTACGGTTGATCTTGCCAGTGGCCTCGGCAGCTGCGCGCGGGTTGCCCCAGGGGTCGCTCACGAACTCGGTGACTTCGGCCTGGAAGCTCGCGGGCTTGGTAACGCCGCGGATGGTGAGGTCGCCTTCGATGACGTAGTGGTCGCCGCGACGCTCGATGTTGCTCGATTCGAACGTGATCTTGGGATGGTTCTCGACGTCGAAGAAGTCTGCGCTGCGGAGGTGCTGGTCGCGGCCGTCGGTGCCGGTGTTGATGCTGGCGGCGTCGATCACGGCGTTAACACGCGTCGGCACGCCCTGCTCGTTGACCTCGGCGTCGACGTCGAACTTCTCGAAACGGCCGCGCACGGTGGCGAGGCCCATGTGACGTACAGAGAACTCAACGGTGCTGTGGGTGGTGTCAAGGTTCAGGCTCATGTGGATCTCCTTCTTAGGTGGTTGGTGTGGGAATCCGGGCGCTTCTGCCCGCTTCACCTAGAGAAGGTAGCATCAAGTACTCTATTTTGTCAAGCACTACATCCGCCGTCGTGCTTGATGTGCTAATGTGCTGGCATGGAACGCGAACCAAGCGACACCACACACAGCTACTGCCCTGTGTACGACTCGATCGAGTTGCTGCAGGAGAAGTGGGTGCTCCACATCGTGCGTGCGCTGCTGGAAGGCCCTCACGGCTTCAACGAACTGGGCCGCGCCGTCGGCGGAGCCAACACGACCACGCTGTCGCAGCGCCTTGACCACCTCGAACGCCTGGGCCTGGTCGACAAGACAATCGAATCGACCATGCCTCCCAAGACCCGCTACGAGCTCACCCCCGCTGGCCGTGAGCTACAAGGAATCATCGACGCCATCGACGCCTGGGCCCGCCGCAACATGAGCAGGTGCAAGAAGCACGAAGCTAGCGGCGCGGCGGCCTAAGCCACACAGCGGCGCTACACCTAAGTGCAGGGGCCCGGCTGCGTCGCCGGGCCCCTGCCGTAGATTCTGAACTCTCTGACGCCGGTGCGGCGCCCTACGCGTGAACTTACTTCTCTACGCGCTCCTTGAGGCCCTTGCCTACGCGGAACGTGGCGTAGTGCTTGCCGGGGATGGTGATGGCCTTGCCAGTGCCGGGGTTGACGCCCTTACGCTCGCCACGCCAGTTGGTCTCGAACGTACCGAAGCCGGTGATCTGAACCTTGCGGCCGGCGTCGAGTTCGATGGCGATGATGCCCTTGCGGTCGGCGGTCGAGAAGATGGCGTCTACGACTTCTTTGGCCTTGGCAACACTGAGGTCGGTGGTCTTGGCCAGCTTTTCGGCGAGTTGGGTTTTGTTCATGGACTAGTTTTTACCATGCCAGACGCTTGTTGTGTTGCACTTTCGGTCGGTGGTAGCGGGACAACGAGCGAACGAGCGCGCTTTTTGCGTTCCTGAAGGGAAAAACGGACAGCATGCCGTGTACAGCGAAGCGCCCCGAGCACGACCTGGCGGGCGCGGGAAGCGGTGTCGCAGTGGTTCTCGGCGGGTTACGGCGGCTCAAAAAAGGTCGAGGGGAGAGTGTCGCAACGACCCGATGGGAGTTCCCTCACGGGATCGAGCCGCCTGGGAATAGCCACCCCCTCCCCTCTTACCCCGCATGCTAGCCATTTCACCCTCGGCGGCGGTGCGAACTAGGTCTCACCTGGCCAAAGCGCTGGCCCCAAAGAGTGACTGGCTACAGAACCTCGTAAACGTACTGGTCGGCAGCGGCGTCCAGCGCCGAGGGCACGACAGAGTAGTTGCCGCGGTGCCCCTCGAGCACCTGTGCTTCCTTCAGCTCGCCGAGGACGCGCGTTGCGGTCACACGGGCGCAGCCGGCCAGCAAAGCCACGTCATCGTGCGTGAGGCTGAACGGCAGGTGACGCCACTCCTGCATCGCCGAGCGGCTACCTGCGGCGCAGGGCTCGAGCTTGTCGCCCAGCCGCTCGGCCACGCGCGCAAGTATGCGGCAGATCCGCGCGCCCATGGGCAGGCCGAGATCGTCGGCCATCTCGCGGCTCCGGTTGAGCTGGCGCACTAACGCAGCGGCCAGGTCGGTCCTGCCTTGCACGCGCGCCAGCGTCTGGTTCACGTCGATCACCGCCACCACCGCGTCGGACGCGGCGATAACGGTCTCGGCGCTAGGGCTGTTGTCGAACACCGAGGTGGCCAGCACGTCGCCGGCTCCGGCCAGGTCGGCCAGCCGGTCGCGTCCGGTGGCGGCGCGCACCATGACGCGCAGCACGCCGCTCACAACGAGCAGCGGCGACCGGGCGAGGTCGCCCTCAGAGTAGAGGACCTGACCCTTGGGCACGCGCGTGAGGGCGCCGGTGACGATGCCGGGAGCAGTGGTCACCACCCGAGCGGCGGGCCTCGGCGACTCCTGGAACCGCGCAGATGGGCTGCGCGGCGACGTGGTTAGCGCGCTAATCATCGGTGGGTAACCTCCCGATAAGTTCCTCTGCCGTGTATGGCGTAGCTCCGTCGATCAAGTCGCGCGCGGCGTCGACCTGGCCCCACGTGTTCCAGAGGAGCACCCCTCTCACTAGGCCGTCTTCGAGGAAGTAGACGACCCCTTCCTTGCCTGGCACCCGCCAATCTTCGACCTGCTGCAGGCGTGGATCCATTAACCCGACAGCCTCGTAACCGTTGTCGAACAGGTCCGAGTAGAAGAAGGGCAGGTGCGAGTAAGCAGCCGCGGCCGATTCCCCGCTGGTGGCCTCGGCTAGCGACGCGACCATGAAACGCGCCGCGGCAGAGCCCATGCTGTACGCGTTGTCCTCGTGCTCGATCCTCATGCGCCTGCCGAGCTGCGGCCAGTCGAAGACGGCCACGTCGCCGGCTGCGAACACGCCCGCCGTGGTGCCAGCCGCAGTGGCTGCGCGCAGGGAGGCGTCTACCAGGACGCCGCCCGCTGTAAGTAGCCCCGCCGCTGCGGCCAGCTCGTCGTTGGCGACCGCTCCTACGCCGACCACGACCAGGTCGGCCCGAACCTCGCTGTCATCACTAAGCTTGAGCACCGGCCCGGACCCGCCCTCACTGGCGGCGACCACGGTGCGACCCGGCAGGAGCTGCACACCGCGAGACCTAAAGTCTTGGTCGACGATCTCGGCGACGCTGCTTGGGAAGCGGCCACCGCCCACGTGCGGCTCGGGGAAAACCATCGTCACGCTGGCGCCCTGGCCGGTGAGCGCTGCCGCCATCTCTGCGCCTATGAAGCCGCCGCCGACCACGGTCACTTGGGCACCGGGCCCAACGCGTTGCCGCACCGCCAGGTAGTCCTCGAAGGTGCGGTAGGAGACCACGTTCGGAGCGCCTTCGAGCGCTGGCAGGCTGCGCGCCCGCGCGCCCGTTGCCAGCAGTAAACGCTGGTAGTTGACGACGGTGCTGTCGTCCAGCGTCACGGTGCTGGCCGCAACGTCAAGCGCTACGGCGCGCCGACCAAGCAACAGCTCGGCGCCAGCGTTCGCGGTTCCGAGGTCTGGGACCGCTGAGTCGCTGGACGTCCACAGCCCCTTAGAGAGCGGCGGTCTCTTGTACGGGGCCACGCTCTCTTCGCTCACCAGCAGGGTGCGGCCTTGCGGGTCCGCCTTGCGGAGGGCCTTGACCGCAGCGTCGGCGGCGAGCCCCCCTCCGACCACCAGGTACTTAGCATTCATGTTCTCACCAGGGGCAATCTAGCACGCGCAGGAGTACTTTACCAACCCTCGCCTTGTAAAAGTTTCGGGGTCACGAAAAGAGCGCCGCCACCACGCGTAGCGGCGCCCCCTGGAAGGGCTTGGTTTGTACACCCTGGAGCGCCTAGACGGAGGCGCCTCCGATGTAGTCACTCAACTGCAGGATCAGGAACTCCTGCTCGGCCAGCACCGCCTTCATGACGTCGCCTATGGAAAGCACGCCGATCTGGCGCCCGCCCTCGAGTACTGGTAGGTGCCTGATGCGCTTGTCGGTCATGATGCGCATGCAGTCGCTCAGGTCCTGCTCCGGCGTCACCGTGACCACGTCGGCCGTCATGATGGCGCTGACAGGGGTATCGCGCGACGCGTGGCCATGCAGGATGACCTTCCTGGCGTAGTCGCGCTCCGAGAAGATACCGACCAGGCTCCCGCCCGACACGACCGGTAAGGCGCCCACGTTCTTGTCAGCCATGAGCTGAAGCGCATCGAAGACGCTAGCCTCAGGGCTCACAGTCCACACCGTGGGCCCCTTCTCCAGAAGCAACTGCCTGACCGTTATACGGATCTGCATGTGCCACCTCCTGATCGGTTGCGCCATTGTAGCGGCCACCAGCGAGAGCGGCTGCGGTGCCGGCGCGTTGTAGTCGCGAACCCCAGGACAACGGTGTGCGCTCAACACGTCTCGCATAGGGCCCGCGCTGCCCCGATTGCGCGAGACGAGATAGAACGAGTAAGAGACGAGTAAGGGCCCGCGCGCCAAGATGAGTGTATGATGAGAGTCAGTGTGACGGCCTCTCAGGTCCAAGATGCAAGGTCGTCATACGGTAGGACGCCCGGACGCACCGCAGGTGCGCCTGAAGGGCCGCGGCGACCACGCCGCACCAACCGATCTGCTTCTCGGCGAACAAGGAGGACCCATGCGTCTGCCTACAAGCCGTAAGAACGACTCAACCGTCAAGACCGCAACGCGCCGCGCCTCGACTTGGGCCTTCGCCCTCTTCGCGGCCCTCACGCTCTCGGCCTGCGGGCAACTGGACATCGCTGCCGTTGAGCCCTCCGCTACTAGCGAGCCGCAGAGCGTCTCGCTCCGAAACGCCGGCGAGCTGCTGGAAGCTCTAGTTAGCGCGGCTGGCCCACAAGACGCTGCCCACGCCCTGCTCGCGCTGCCCGCGCCGGTGGAGCTCTCGGTAGTACAGGTGCCTAACCGCCACACACGGGGGCAACTCGACAGCATCCAGACTTGGGTCTACCCGGAACTGAGCCTCGAGGTCTACGTCGTAGGGAGCAGCGCGACCGAGCTCCTCAAGAGCGCACACGTCGCACGGCCGGGCACCGAGTTCCGCGGCCTGCAGGTTGGCATGAGCACCGCCGACGCCCGGCGCGCCCTGGAGGGGGCGGCGCTGCTGTTCCGGAGCGAGGCGGTGGAGACCTACATGCTGGCCGGCGACGCTGGAGCCCCGGCTCAGGTCACTCTGCAGCTGGGGGAGCGGCAGCTCGAAGCGTTCACCGTGCACGCCTACCTCGACTGAGGGCAGGCGGTAAACTCCGGTCGTGGCCGGTTCCGGTACACCAGACGCTCTGCCTCGCTACCCCGACAGGCGTGACGCCCCCAGAGACCTGCGCACAGCCGATGAGCTCAGGGCCCACGGCTACGAGCAGCTCGGCGAGCAACGCGCCGCCCTCGTGAACCATGACGGCACCCTCACTGCCCTCTACAGCACCAGCGAGGCGCGCCTGCTCAAGAACAACCTGTGGCCGCGCGGACCCAAGCTAAACGTGCAGCGTGCGCAGGCAGGTGAGGCGGCACAACCGATCGGTTCCTCACGCCGCGTGACCAACCCGGGCGGGAGCGCCGCGGCCGCGCCGGGTTCGAGACCACCCGTCCGCGCCTATGGCCGCCACCCACAACCCCCGACCGCAACGTTCGACCCGCAGGAGTGGCTCTCGCAGCTGTACGCCGAGGGGTTCGTCGTGCTGGACACCGAAACTACCGGTCTGGGCCCGCGCGCCGAGATCATAGAGATCGCCGCGGTCGACGTGACCGGGGAGGTCCTGATGGAGTCGAAGGTCTGGCCCCGCTCCGGGCGCGTGCCTGCCGCGACCACCCGCGTGCACGGCCTGACCATCGCTGACCTGCGCGGTGCGCCCACGTGGCCAGAACTGCTGCTGGAGCTCGAGGAGAAGCTGGCGGGCCGGCGCGTGCTGGCCTGGAACGCGCCCTTCGACGAGCGCATGGCGCGCCAGTCGAGCCGGCTCTGGAACCTCGAACCGCGCCTGCCCACCTTCGAGTGCGCCATGCGCGCCTACGCCCGCGCCCGCGGTGCGGGCACCAGCATGCGTCTCGAACGCGCGGCCCAGGTCGAGCGAGTTCTGGCGGCAGCACAGGAACACCGCAGCGCAGGCGACGCGCGGCTGGTGCTAGCCGTGCTCAAGCGGCTGGCGGAGGCGCGCTCGGTCCCAGCATGAACCCGCGGAAGATCGTCCATGTAGACATGGACGCGTTCTTCGCTTCGGTCGAGCAGCGCGCCCATCCGCATCTGCGGGGTAGGCCCGTGGCGGTGGGCGGCCGCGGCGCCAGGGCCGTCGTTGCCGCCGCCAGTTACGAGGCGCGCAAGTTCGGGGTTCACTCTGCACTGCCGATGCGGCGAGCGCTGCGCCTGTGCCCCGAGCTGGAGGTCATGCCGGCACGCTTCGACGTGTACCGGCAAGTCTCGGAGCAGGTCCGGGCGATCTTCCTGGAGTACACGGACCTGGTGGAGCCACTAGCACTGGACGAAGCCTTCCTGGACGTGACCGAACCCATCAAGGGCCCGCCTTCCGCGACGCTCATCGCCAAGGCCATCAAGGCGGCCATCCGTGAGCGCACCGGCCTGACGGCCTCAGCGGGCGTGGCGACCGGCAAGTTCCTCGCCAAGGTCGCCTCCGGCATGCAAAAACCCGACGGCCTGACGGTGATCCTGCCACAGGAAGAGGACGCGTTCCTGGCGGCCCTGCCGGTGGGGCGCTTCTTCGGCGTCGGTCCGGCGACGGAAGAGCGCATGCACGCGTTAGGGCTGAGGACCGGGGCGGACCTCAGGGCGCATGGGCCCGAAGCGCTGGAGCGAGAGTTCGGCAAGACCGGACGCTTCTTCTACGACATAGCGAGTGGCCGCGACGACAGGCGCGTGCAACCTGACCGCGAGCGCAAGTCCATCGGGGCGGAGACCACCTTCGAGCAGGACCGCTTCGGCGAAGCGGAGCTGGGCCCCGTCCTGACGGCGCTCGCCGACGAGGTGGTCGCCCGCATGACCCGCGCCGCTCTGCTAGGCCGCACCGTCACGGTGAAGCTGCGCTTCGCCGACTTCACCACCATCACCCGCAGCCACACTAGCCTCAGCCCCCTGCTGGAGTTCAGCGAGGTGCTGGCAGTAGCGCGGCGCCTGGCCTTCGAATCCGACCGGCCGCACGGACCGATCAGGCTGCTAGGGGTGACCGTCTCCCAGCTTCAACCGGCCGGGACCGTGTTCCAGCCGCGGCTCGACTTCGGCCAGACCGCCTCCGACGAGGAGCAAGGCTCCGGCGCGCGCTGGCCCCGAACCTACGAGACCTGAGCGCGCGGGCGCCTCAGACTCAGCCAGCCACGCCGCTGGAGTTGGCCGCCTTCGACCTTTGCAGAAGGCGTTCATCCGTCAGGTCGAGCCTGATGGGCGTAAGCGAAACGAGGTCGTGCTCGATGGCCCACCGGTCCGTGCCCTCCTCCACCTGCTCGGTCGGTTCCTCCGCGAACCAGTAGTGGGTGCGGCCCAGCGGATCCTCACCCTGGATCACGTAACCCTCGTAGTGCCTGACCGACTGCCTGGTCCACAGCACGCCTTTGGGCTCGCCTGGCAAGTTGGCGTTGAGCAGCAACATGTCCGGCACCGAGAGGAAACGCTCGATGACGTCCTTCACGAACGGCTTGAGCGCCTCGTAATCGACCTCGGACCCGGTCCCCGGGGCGCTGAAGGCGATGGCGGGTATGCGCAGGAAAGCCGCCTGTTTGGCCGCCGCCACGGTGCCCGAATGCCAGATGTTGTGGCCGATGTTGTAACCCAGGTTGATGCCGCTGAGCACGAGGTCGACCGCCTCCCAGTTGTAGGCGCCCAGCGCCACGCAGTCGGCCGGGGTGCCGTCCACGCGGTAAGCCTCGAGACCGTCGATGGTTGTCTGGGTGTAGTGCAGCGGCCGCCGGATCGTGATGGCGTGGCTCATGGCGGACTGCTCAACGTCGGGCGCGACCACCCGCACCTGCCCGAACTCACTCGCTACCTGCGCCAACGCCCTGATTCCCGGGCTGAAGACGCCGTCGTCGTTGCTTACCAGGATCCTCAACTGTGTCTCCAACTCCTCGTGCACTAGTGGGGGCGAAGCATACCGCAGTAACCGAGCGGCGGTAAAATGAGCGCCGAGCTGACTCCGGCGCTGACCGTGCTGCAGCGCGCGTCTTCACGTAATCCAAACGTTAGCTTCACGGTCTGGTAATGCTGGCTGGCTACAACAAGGGCAGTACGCTGGACGGTGCAGGCGGGCAACGCCCCGGTACCGTCGCAACCCAGGAGGTTTCCAATGGTACGTGTCCAAGCTCCCATCAGAGTTAATCGGTCCTTGCGGGCCACGTTCGTGGCCGCCGTGGCCGCGCTGCTGCTCACCGCCCCAGCGGCTTTCGCGCAGTCGCCTCTTCCCAGCAACGCCGAGCAGGCCATCGCCCGCGGTCAAGCACTGATGCAGGAGGCGCTGGCCACCTACGACGCCCAGTTCCCCGATCGCCCGTTGTGGCAGCAAGCCTTCCGCGAGGGCCGCAACGCGGTTCAGCTCGCCCCCGGCCACCCCGAACCGCTGCGCTTCCTGGCTGAGGCCTACAGCCGCTCCAACTGGCCCGGACCCGCGGTCGCAACCTGGAACGACTACGTTGCGGCAGGCGGCACCCTAGAGGGCGAGGCGCGCGAACTGTTCCTGCGCGACGGCAACGAAGTCGCCTTCGCCGCCTATCAGCAAGGCAACCTCGAGGAAGCCGCCGAGCGCTACCTGGCGGTCGCCAGCGCGGTACCAGACGACGTTGAAGCGCACCGCTGGCTAGGTCGCATCCTGCTCGAGCTCGGGCTGCCGCAGCAGGCCACCGCTGCGTGGCAGACCGTCGTGGACCTGGATCCAACGGACGACGGCGCGCGGTACTTCCTGAACCTCTCTCGCGCGCAGACGCGCTGGGGCGCCGAAGCCGCCAACGCCTTCTACCGGGGCGTAGCGGCCTACGAGGCTGGGGACCTGACCACCGCGCGCAGCGCGTTCGCTCAGGCCTCAGCGCGCAACGCCAACTACGCTGAAGCGTGGGCCTGGCTCGGCCGCGTCGCGTTCGAACAAGGTAACTACGAGGACGCGTTCAACGCCTACTCGCGCGCGTCGGAACTAGAACCCGGCAACACCACCTACAGCTGGTTCCGGCAGGAGTCGCAGCGCCTCATGAGTGGCGGCACCCCGGACGAGAGCGGTCCGCCCGCTGAAGAGGACGACGAAGGCTGATGCCACTGGACTGGCCAGGCGCGCGGCGCTGAAGAGCCTGTTCACCGTTAACGAGGGGCCGTGGCGCTGGCGCGTAGGCTTGGAAGCCGCGCTCGCTACGGCCCTTCCGCTTACCGTCCTCACCGCCATCGGCCTAGGGCAGGTGGGGCTCATGGCCTCGCTTGGGAGCTTCACGGCGCTGTACGCGGCGGCGCTGAAGCGCTCCGAACGTTTGCGGGCCCAGGTACTCGTGGGGCTCGGACTCGTGGCCGCCAGCAGCCTAGGCGTCGTACTGGCTGGCAGCGCGTGGCTCACCCTCATCGGGGTCATGCTGGTCGCTTCGCTGGCGAGCCTGCTGATCCTCGGATTCAGCGTCGGACCGCCTGGCCCGATCATGTTCATCCTCGTGAACGGCGTCAGCGCTTACCTCAGCGCCCCGGCGGCACTGGGCGGCCAAGGCGTACCGGGCCACGTAGTGGTGCTGCTGGTAGCCGCGGGCGCAGCCTCCTCGCTCCTGGTCGCGGGTCTGCCGCTGCTGCTCCCCAAGGTGCGGCGCAGCGAGGGTGAGGCGCGCCCGCTAAGCAAGGTCTTCGGCTACCTGGAACTGGAGCGCGGACGCCGCTGGGTGGCGGTGCGCGTGGTCGCCGCGGTGCTGGTCGCCAGCCTCGTCAGCGTGCCGCTCGGCGTGCAACGCGCCTACTGGGTGGTGCTCGCGGCCGTGGCCATCCTCCAGGCGAGTCACCGTGTGCCCCTCACCGTCACCAGGGCCGTCCAGCGCCTGCTGGGCACCCTGGGAGGTGTGCTTCTGTTCCTGCTGGCCGCTCGCCTCGGACCCACCGGGCTGTGGCTGGTGCTTCTTGTCTCGGGGTTACAGTTCTTGACCGAGACGGTGGTGGCCAAGAACTACGGCCTCGCCCTGCTGTTCATCACGCCCACGGCGCTAGTGATAAGCACCGCCGGCCTGGGCGGCGAGCTCGGCGCCGTGGTGGGAGAGCGGGTGTTCGACACGTTCCTCGGCGCCCTCGTGGCGCTGGCGGTCCTGTTCGTGACGGTGTGGGCCAGCCTGAAACCGTGGCGCTCACGCGCCGGACGTCACCGCGGCTAGCTCTTCCCTTCCAGCCAGTTCGCGCCCAGCGCAGCGTCCACCTTCAAGGGCACGGTCAGCGGCAGGGCGTTACTCATGACGTCTACGGTGGTGTCGAGCACGGCAGGGGCGTCCGCAGCTGGTGCCTCGAGCACCAGCTCGTCGTGCACCTGGATGAGGAGTCGCGCCCGCTCATGCTGCTCGTTCAGGCGCTGCATGAGCTGGACCATGGCCACCTTGATCAGGTCCGCTGCGCTGCCCTGGATGACCGTGTTGATGGCCAGGCGCTCGCCCAGCTGCCTTAGGTTGCGGTTCCGCGAGCGGATGTCGTCGATGGCGCGACGCCGCCCAAGGATGGTCGTCACGTAGCCCTTCTCCTCGGCTTCGCGGATGCACGCTTGCAGGAACCTCTCAAGCCCGGTGTAACGCTCCTTGTAGGCAGCGATGAAGGCCGCTGCCTCCTTCTGCGGGATGCGCAGGGTGCGAGCGAGGCCGAAAGCGCTCTGACCGTAGATGATGCCGAAGTTCACGGTCTTGGCCACGCGTCTCTGGTCGCTGCCGACCTCCTCGAGCGGTGTGCCGAAGATCTGCGACGCCACGTAGGCGTGGATGTCGAGCCCTTCGTGGAAGGCGCGCGCCAGCTCCTCGTCCTGGCTGAAGTGCGCCAGCATGCGCAACTCGACCTGTGAGTAGTCAGCCATGACCAGGCTGTTGCCGTCGGCCGCCCGGAACGCGCGCCTGATCTCACGCCCCGTCTCGGTGCGGATGGGGATGTTCTGGATGTTCGGGTCCGACGACGACAGCCGGCCCGTGGCGGCGCCGGTCTGATGGAACGACGCGTGAAGGCGGCCCGTGCTCTTGGCCAGGTACGACGGTAGCGGCTGAACGTACGTGCCGAGCAGCTTGCTCAGCTCACGGTACTCGAGGAGAAGCTGGGGCAGCGGGTGATCGGTGTCCGAAGCCAGAGTCTCGAGCACCTCGGCGTCCGTTGAGCGCCCGGTCTTGGTCTTCTTGATGACCGGTAGCCCAAGCCTGTCGAACAGCACTTCGCCCAGCTGCTTCGGGGAGTCAGGGTTGAACTCCACCCCTGCCGCCGCGAACAGGTTCTTGCGCAGCTCGGCCAGTCGCAGGGTGAGGGCCTGCGAGTACTCCACTAGCATGCCGGCGTCCAGCGTCACGCCCTCGCGTTCCATGGCCGCCAACACAGCCACTAACGGCATCTCTACGTCGGTGAACAGGTGCTGCATCGCTTCCGGCTGCTCTTCGAGCTTAGCGGCCAGCTTCTCGTACAGGCGCCAAGTGATATCGGCGTCCTCGGCCGCGTAGGCGGAGACCTCTGGCAGCGCCACGTCGAGCATGCTCTTCTGGTTCTTACCCTTGCCAATCAGCTCGGTTATGGGCGTGGTCTTGAGGCCCAGCAGGTCGCGCGCAAGGTCGTCCATGTTGTTGGTGCGGCGCTCCGGATGCAGCAGCGCGGCGGCGACCATGGTGTCGAACAGCGGGCCGGCCAGCTGAATGCCTGCGCGGTGCAGCACGTTCATGTCGTACTTGAGGTTCTGCCCGACCTTGAGCGTGTCTGGGCTCTCCAGCACCGGCTTCAGGCGCGCCGCGACGAGCTCTGGATCCAGGTAGTCCAGGCGTTGGCCGTCTGCACTGGCCGCACCCGGGTCGTTACCGCGTACCGGTACGTACCAGCCCTCGCCCGCCTGCCACGCGAAGGCGTAACCCACCACGTCTGCATCGACCGCCAGCAAACCGGTGGTCTCCGTGTCCAGCGCGAACGCCGGCTGCTGCGCCAGCAGCGCCACGAACTCGTCGAGTTCGGCCGCGCTGGTCACCACCCGGGCAACGGTAGCGGCGTCCTCGGTTACGCTCTCGACGCTCGTGGCCGCTTCGGCCGCCCCGTACAGTTCTGCGAACTGCTCAGCGAAGGTGCGGAACCCGAGGCCGTCGAACAGCGTCAACAGCCGCGGCAGGTCTGGTGACGCGGTGCGGCACGCCTCCAGTTCGAACTCCATGGGCACGTCCCTGTCGAGGGTCACCAGGCGGCGCGTGAGGTCCATCTGCTCCGCGTGCTTCAGCAGGTTCTCACGCAGCTTCGGGGTCAGGTCAGCCACGTTCGCCAGCACCGACTCGGCGGTGCCGTACGTGGCTATCAGCTTGGCGGCGGTCTTGACTCCCACCCCCATTGCGCCCGGGATATTGTCGGTCGAGTCGCCCACCAGCGTCTGGATCTCGACCGCGTTCTCGGGGCCGTACCCCTTCTCGAGCCTCAGCAGTTCGTCGTCCAGGAGGTCGCCCTTGCTGGGGTCCCATAGCTTTACGGTCGGTGTGAGGATCTGATGCAGGTCCTTGTCTTTGCTGGCGATGCGCAACTCGACGGGCTGCCCAGCCAGGCGCTCGGCGATGGTGGCGATGATGTCATCCGCCTCGTAGCCTTCAAGCTCGAAGGTGGGGATGGCGAGCGCTTCGATGACCTCCCGCACGCGCATGAACTGCTGGTGCAGGTCCTCTGGGCTGCGGTCGCGGTTGGCCTTGTACTCCGGGTACCAGCCCTTGCGGAGGGTGGTGGAGTCGCTGACGTCGAACGCGATCGCCACGTAATCGGGCTTCTCGGTCCGCAGGACGTTGAGAAGCATCTGCGTGAACACGTACACGGCCTTGACCGGCTCTCCCGCGGGACTGGTCAGGTCGCGGAACGGAGCGTAGTAGGCCCGGAAGAGCTGCGCGTGCCCATCGATCAGGTAGAACTTCTTCACGAAGGGCAAGTGTAGCACCGGCCCCCCGGTCGGCTGGTCCAGCCTGCCGCTCGCACGCAGCGCGGGCCGGGGCGCCACTTCGCAAGCGGCTACAATCGAGCTACTAGCGTTGGCTTCGGCGCGAGGGAGGGTCCGTGGACTTCGAGCAGCTTGGCGTCTTCTATCTCGGCCGTGAGGTCGATCCCACCAGCATGAGCGGCACGGAGCAGCCGCTCCTTTACGACTCCAGCGATCTGACGACCCACGCCGTCATCGTGGGCATGACGGGCAGTGGCAAGACCGGCCTCGGCGTGGGCCTGATAGAAGAAGCCGCTATCGACGGCATCCCGGTCCTGGCGATCGATCCGAAAGGCGACCTCGGCAACCTGGCGCTGACGTTCCCGGAGTTGAGGCCCGAGGACTTCGAACCGTGGGTCGACCCGCGCGACGCGGAGCGGCAGGGCCTGAGCCTGGCTGAACACGCCGCGCAACAGGCCTCGCAGTGGCGCGACGGCCTGGCGGCGTGGGGGCAGGGGCCCGAGCGCATCCAGCGCTTGAGGGACGCTGCTGACGTGACCGTTTACACTCCGGGCTCCAGCGCTGGCCGGCCCATAAGCGTGCTGCGATCGTTCGCGGCGCCACCGCCTGCCGTTGCGGCCGACCCGGACCTCATGAACGAGCGTCTCGGCACTACCGTAACGGGGCTCCTTACGCTTCTCGGCGAGAACGCTGACCCCCTGTCGCGCGAGCAGATACTGCTGAGCAGCATCCTCGAGCACGCCTGGAAGGAGGGCCGCAGCCTGGACGTGGCCGACCTGATTCACGCGGTGCAGCAGCCGCCTGTTAAGCGCCTGGGGGTCATGGACCTCGATACGGTGTTCCCCGCCAAGGACCGGCTCAAGCTCGCGCTGTCGCTCAACGCCCTCGTGGCCTCGCCCACCTTCGAGGCGTGGACTCGAGGTGAACCGCTCGACGTTCAGGGCCTACTCTTCACCCCGGAGGGCCGCGCACGGGTGGCCGTTGTGTCTATCGCGCACCTGAGCGACGCCGAACGCAGCTTCTTCCTGAGCCTCCTTCTCAGCGAGGTCGTGGCGTGGACGCGGTCGCAGACGGGCACCAGCAGCCTGCGGGCACTCGTTTACATCGACGAGCTCTTCGGGTTCCTGCCGCCGGTAGCGGAGCCACCGACAAAGAAGCCGCTGATGACGCTGCTCAAGCAGGCGCGGGCGCACGGCGTCGGTCTCGCACTGGCGACTCAGAACCCAGTAGATCTTGACTACAAGGCGCTCTCGAACGCCGGCACCTGGTTCGTGGGGCGTCTGCAGACAGAGCGCGACAAGGCGCGGCTGGTGGAAGGCATGACTGCAGCCGCGCCTGGCGGGACCTCGGCGGCGGAACTGAACGACGTCGTGGGGCGCCTGGGCAAACGCACCTTCCTGCTCCATAACGTCCACGCCAAGGCTCCCGCGGTGTTTCAAACGCGCTGGGTGCTGTCGTACCTGGCCGGGCCGTTGTCACGCGATCAGATCGCCCGCCTGACCAGTAGCCAGGGGGCGCCGGTCGCAGAGCGAGCGGACACCGAGACGCCTGGCACCGCTCCGGTGACCAGCTCAGAGGCCCCGCCGCCCGCTGGCGCAGAAGCTGGCGCGCAGAGCGACGCTCCAACGCGACCCTTCCTGCCGCCCGCGGTCCCACAGCTGTTCGCCGCGCTGCGCCCCGGCGTGACCGACGCTCGCTACTTCCCACAGGTACTGGGAGTGGCAGACGTGCATTACGTATCGAAGACGCACGGGGTCGACGAAACGACCCGCGTGACGCGCGTGGCGGAGTTGCGCGAGGGCGTGGTGGAGCTCGACTGGAACGACGGCGCTGCCAGCGCGCTGGAGCTCGAGCACCTCGCTCAGGAGCCCGCTGCGGGCGTTAGCTTCCAGCCGTTACCGGAAGTGACCGCGAACGAACGCTCGGTAAAGGAGTGGACCTCGCTCCTCCAGAGGTGGCTGCGGGTCGACGGCGCCCTGACGCTACACAGGTTCGCGCCACTGAAACTGGTGGCGGAACCCGGCGAGAGCGAGCAGCAGTTCAGACTGCGCTGTGCTCAGCTACTCAGGGAGCAACGTGACGCCGAGAAGGAGAAGATCCGCCGTAAGTACGACAGTCGCGCTACTACCCTCGAGCGCCGCCGGTTACAGCGGGCGCAGGCGGTAGAGCGCGAGAGCCAACAGGTCCAGCAACGCTCGCTCGACGCCATGGTCAGCGTGGGCGGCACGATCCTCGGAGCGTTCCTAGGCAAGCGCGCACCCACCAGCTCCAGCATCGGCACGGCAGTGCGGCGCACCACCAGCATCGGTAAGGAGCGTGGCGACGTGCAGCGGGCCCAGGAGGGGCTGGCGCAGGTGGAGGCCGAGATCGCGGCGCTGCAGGCCGACCTGGAACGCGAGCTCGCCGCGCTGGCGGGCGCCGGGGTGCACGCCGAGGCGCTGGAGCTGGAAACCGTAAGCGTTCGCCCCACCTCACGCGACGTCGTCACGCGCTACGTAGGGCTGATCTGGGCGCCTTACGAGCTGGCTGCGAACGGTCGCTGGACCCCAGCCTGGCAGGAGTGACTGGTCAGTTGGCCAGCGACGCCGGGGCGGGCAGGCCCCTGAAGTTCCATTCGCCGTCCCTGCGCGGGGGCCAGATGACCGCCGTGGCCCTGCCCGCGATGGCGATGGAATCGACCGGCCCGAAGTAGCGCGAATCCTCGCTACCACCACGCGAGCGGTTATCGCCCATGACGAAGTAGGTGCCCTCCGGCACCGTGAAGTCGAGGACGACCGGTGTGCCCTCGGCAGTGCCCGCGGGCACCTCAACGTTGCTGACGACGTTGCCGTAGAAGAGCTGCACACGCGGGTCGGACACCGATATCGCCGGGCGTGGCGCGTCGGCCATCGGCAGGTCAGGCACGGCCACGCCGGTGGGGGTGAGATTGAAGCCCATGACCAGCGACTGCACGGCGCCGTCCTCCACCACCACCATGGGGAAGTTAACGGCGGCCACCCGGAAGTCGGCCTCGTCGGTGATGAAGCCCTGGTCGACCGCCTCGCCGTTCACGTAGACCTGTCCGCCCTCGATGCGCAGCCTGTCGCCCGGCAGGCCGATCACGCGCTTGATGAAGAAGTTGCGCTTGCCGAAGAGGAGCGCGTTCGGCGCGTTCGCTGGCTCGCGCAGCACCACCACAGCGCCACGCTCGTAGTCGCCGAGGAGTCCTATGCGCCTGAGCCAGGTGTCGTACTTGGGTATGAAGACCCGGTCTCCGGTAAGCAGCGCCTGGAGCAAGTTGCCACGACCATCGCCGCCGTCCAGGTTCGGCTCCATCGAGGTACCGACCACGCCGACGGTGGTGAAGAGGAAGGTGACCACGAGGTACGCGATGACGAGGGCTTCTGCGTAACCGCGCACCTCGCGCCACAGCTTCTGCTGCCAGGTGAGCGGTGGGGCCGGCTGCTGGACCGATTGGCGCGAGCGGTTGGTTGGTTCGGTTCGGGACATAGACGCGCTAGCCTACCGCGAACCGCGGCTCTCCTTGCGAAGCCAGCGAAGCTGGGTCCTCAGCGTGGTGCAGACAGCGCGGGCACGCGTCCGCTAATCTGGCATGGTTCACAACTCTTCTCCCACGAGGGCACGCCGCCTTGCGGGAACGCCGAAGGGAAACACCATGTCACGACTAGTAGCCCTCGCACTCCTACTGCTCATGTCCAGCGCCGCCGCTCAGGGGCGCCTGAACCCGCCGAACTACTACCTATCGCAACTCCCTGAGCTGCAGGCCGGCGCCACCTTGGCTGGTGAGTTGACCACCGCCAGCGGGCAGAGCTTCAAAGACGGTTCGTACCTCGACATGTACGTCCTCTACGGCGAGGCCGGCGAGCAGGTGACCCTGCTGGCGTCGAGCCTGGAGTTCGACACCTACCTCACGCTGTTCGACCCGAACGGCTGGCTGGTGGCCAGCGGCGACGACAGCATGTACGGCACAGACGCCGAGCTGACCGTCACCCTGCCGGAAGCGGGTCGCTACATCGCGGTCGTCAGCGGCTACTCGCAGCTCGACGTGGGGCGCTACTCGCTGACCCGTAACGCCGCCCGCGGCCCTGTCTCGGCCGAGGCCCAGCGCCTGGACCTGCCTGGCAGCTACACCGGCATCTACGATGAGTCCGCGGTGGTTCTGGTGCCGCACCTGGAGAGCCCCGGGATCGCGTTCGAGATCGAGGTCACGGAACAGGTGGCCCTCTCTATCAGCGCCTCGTCGTGGGACTTCGACACCTTCCTGCTCGTCACCGCCGCCGACGGCTCTATAGTCGTCGAGAACGACGATGAGAACTACAGCGAAGCGAGCGGCTGGAACACGGACTCGAGGGCGTTCGCCGAGTTCCAACCCGGCACCTATTACGTGTACGTGACCAGCCTCTACTCAACGCCGTACGGCGAGTACTCGGTGAGCATCAGGCGCTTCGTGCCTCTCGACTAACCTCAGCCAATCCAACCGCTACCCGTCTCGAGCGTCGGCACCAGCTACCATGGTGCCGACGCTCATGGCTAACGACCCTCAGGCCAGCACCCTCTTCGAAGCACCCAACTCCGAGCCGCTCGCGGCGCGTATGAGGCCGCGTACGCTCGCCGAGTACGTCGGCCAGCATCACATCATCGGCCCCGGCAGGCTGCTGCGGCGCGCCATCGAGGCCGACCAGCTGTCCTCCGTCATCTTCTACGGGCCGCCCGGTACCGGCAAGACCACACTTGCGCGCGTGATCGCCAACTCCACCAGGGCACGCTTCGCCTCCATCAACGCGGTCCTCGGCGGCGTGAAGGACATCAGGGAGGCGGTGGCGGCCGCCCAAGCCTCGCGCCGTGGGGGCGTCAGGACCATCCTGTTCGTAGACGAGGTGCACCGCTTCAACAAAGCGCAACAGGACGCCCTGCTGCCTTGGGTGGAGAACGGCACGGTCGTGCTCATCGGGGCCACCACGGAGAACCCGTTCTTTGAAGTCAACAAGGCTCTCGTGAGCCGCAGCCGCATCTTCCAACTGGTGCCGCTCACGGAGGACGATCTGAGGGCCGTAGCGGCTCAGGCCCTGGCGGATCCCGAGCGTGGTTACGGCGGTAGAGCCGTCAGCATGCTCCCCGCTGCACTGGATCACCTGGTGAACGTGGCGAACGGCGACGCCCGGGCGCTCCTTAACGCTCTCGAGCTGGCGGTCGAGACCACGCCGCCGGGCCCCGACGGCGTCATTCAGATCACTCGGGAGGTGGCCGAAGAGTCGATCCAGCGGCGAGCTGTCCTGTACGACAAGGAAGGCGACGCCCACTTCGACACCATCAGTGCGTTCATTAAGAGCGTACGCGGTTCGGACCCTGACGCTGCGCTGTACTGGCTCTCGAAGATGGTCTACGCGGGTGAAGACCCGCGCTTCATCTTCCGGCGCTTGCTCATCCTCGCCAGTGAGGACGTGGGGTTGGCGGACCCGCAGGCGTTACCGCACACCGAGGCCGCCGCGAAAGCGTACGACTACGTAGGTCTACCCGAAGGGCGCTACCACCTGGCGCAGGCCACGCTGTACCTCGCCACAGCGCCAAAGAGCAACAGCACCATGGGTTTCTTCGACGCGCTGGCGGCCGTGCAGAAGGAGCGTGAGGCCGACGTGCCCGCTCACCTGCGCGACTCGAGCCGCGACGCGGAGAGCTTCGGCCACGGGGCCGGATACGCGTACCCTCACGCATACCGCGACCACTGGGTAGCGCAGCAGTACCTACCCGAACTGCTGCAGGGCAAGGTGTTCTACGAACCGTCTGACAGCGGTTACGAGGCCGGCATCCGCACCGACGTCGCCCGTCGCCGTGAGGCTCAGCTCGCGGCCATGCTCGAGCACGACGAGGACGGCAGCGGCGACGTGCTCACGGTATCCCCGAAGGATCCCGGCAGGAACCGGTGGCTCGAGCGGACGGTCTCCAGCAGCGGCCAGCGCCTCGGCCAGTTGCGTGACGCGGTGTTCGATCTGGCCAAACCGCGGCCACATCACTTGGTGCTTGACCTGAGCGCGGGTAGTGGCCTGCTGACCTGGGAAGCTGCGCGCCGCACCCCGGAGGGCCAGGTCTGGGCCCTGGAAGCCGACCCGGTCAGCGCCCGTACTCTGAAGGAGCAGTCAGCCAACCTGCAGGAGCTGCAACGCCCGGTCGTGGTGGAAGTGAGCGTCCGTGACCTGGAGCCCGCCCTCTTCGGCGACGTGAGGTTCGACGTGATCGTGGGCAGGAACGTGCTCACAGGCACCGCGGACGCGTCTCGTCTGTTCGCTCAGCTAGTGAGCGTGGCCGCTCCCGGTGCGAGGGTGGTGCTCGCGGAGCCGCATACGCGGCGCGCCCAGCGGCTCTACCGCCTGCTGGACTGGAGCGGTCGGGAGGCGGATCGTGACCGCCTCGCCGCGCGGCTAGAGAGTGCCGAGGAGGCCATCTACTCGGGCGGCGGGGAGCGTCTGGGTCCGGATCCCGACGTACTCCAGCGAGCGGCGCTGGAGTGCGGCTTCCGGGCAGCTGAGGTGACCTTCAAGCAGCTCGCCACGCCTCAGCGCCTGAGCGCGAGAGCGGTGGAGGGGTGGTTTCAGGCCGGGGGCGCGCGCAGCTCGTACGCCGAGCTGCTTGGCGACGCTTTCTCCAAGTCCGAGATCGCCGAACTCAGGTCGCTCTTCCTGAGTCAACTGGCAGAAACCGAGCGGTCCTGGAGCACCGCCTTCTTCCTTCTGCAACTAACGGCGCCCGGGTAACTCCGTAGTGTGGGGCGCCCAGGTGCCCCCGGTGACGAACAGGCGGAACCTGAGGTCGGCCGACACGGGACCCAGGTGCTCGCCGTGGCCGGTGACGATGTTGTGGCCATAGGCGTGCAGGCTCTCCCCTACGCTGCCGCTACCGCTCGCGGCTCCGAAGCCCCAGCCGAACACACCGCCCCGCAGGTCGGGAACACCGACTCCGAGGCCCCAGGGCGGCAAGGTGATGGCGGGAGCCAGGGCGGCGCTCTGTACGAAGCGCCAGGTTACCCGGCCGTCTGAAAGCTCGCCCAGGTAGAACTGGGTGCCAGCAACTGGCGCCCACGACATGCGCACTCGCAGCGGGTCGGTGCCGACCGTATCGAGCAGCGGCGCCACTACCGGTTCGGGCAGCGTTAGTTCCGCGTCGGCCGGTTCTGCCAGAGAGGTTGTGGCCAGTCGCAGTCCGGCGCCGCCTGGGGTTACCTGATGAGCAGTCAGTTCGTAGCGGTCACAGGTCTCGCGTGCCGCTTCTGGCAGCGCGGCCCACTCCAGCCGTGCGTCGCCTCCTAACAGCCGGCTGCCGACTAAAGCACTGGCGGCGCCGCAGGTAACGAGGCGGGCCGAGGCCACCGCACTGGACGCGCCAGGTACCGAAAGCTCGAACGGCTGCAACGCCAGCGCACCCTCTCCGGCGAAGTCGAGTTCGACCAGCCGGTCATGTTCCACTGTGGCGCCGCGCAGCACCACAGCGGTGGACGGGGCCCGGTCGACCGCGCCGTACAGGGCCACGATGTCCGCCGCGGCCCGCGGCACGAACGAAACGCTGAACGAAGTCAGGTCGTGCGCCACCCCTGAGTAGAGTTGCAACGCTCCGAGCTGGACCGTGGCCCAGTGCAGCTGCGCCCGGTCGGCAGGCGGTGTCCGCAGTTCACCTCTGAAGCGTGCGGTGGGGCTCAGCACGTCGCCCGGCCCGGCGCACACGTGACCTAGCTCCGTGAGCTCGTCAGCGAGGAAGCGGTACAGGGTGATCTGCGGACCAGCCGCGCCGAAGCACGTGACGGCAAGCGCGAAGCGGGGACCGTCAAGCTCCACCAGGTAACGGCCCAGTTCGCCGCTCACCTCACGCCAGCGACCGTCGTCGTCCGACACCATTACGCTGTCGGCGTTCGCCGCCAGCGGGCCGTAGTACGTGTTGAGCGTCAGGGTGTTAGCGGCGGCTGAACCCGCCCACGCTAGGAGTCCCGCCAGTACCAGGCAAGCGACTTTGCAACGGAGCTTCATCGTGGAGCCTCAAGCACCAGCACCTCGCTCGAGCTCTGCACCACGACGTAGTCGCCGGCTTCGACGGTCGCGCCGAAGCCAGTGCCGCCGCTACTCAGCAGGTAGTGCGCGCGCGCCGTGCGCAGGTCCAGCGCCAGGAACGTGCCGTCGGTCCGGCCCACGTAGGCGGTTGTACCTGAGAGGTCGAGCCGCGAGACGTTCGCGCCAGGGCCCAGGTAACCGATCAGGCGGCCGTCGTGAGAGGAGCGCGCGGTCAACTGTCCGCTGTCGACACCCTCGAAGAACAGCAGTCCCAGGTGGGGTCCCACCAGGAACCTGGAACCCTCGACCCGGTACGACGCCACGGGCGCCTGGGCTCCGCCGCGCGGGAAGCGGAAGACGCGTTCGCCGGACGCGTCCGTCACGTACAGCGCCTCCCCTGTAAGCGTGAGACGGC
>Ga0265293_10002922_pt1 | contig 32877 bp, 30 predicted proteins | sample Munlanlewell138R_FD_192505 | JGI IMG/M metagenome (GOLD analysis project Ga0265293, IMG submission 192505) | Leachate microbial communities from a municipal landfill in Southern Ontario, Canada - Leachate well 138R | ecosystem: Engineered > Solid waste > Landfill > Unclassified | place: Canada... | reverse complement strand
TTGTTGACCTTGACACTTTCTTAAAGGCACAAAAGAAATTAAGTTTAAATCACAAAAATGAACCTCAGAGAGTATCATCCCCATATCTTTTGTCAGGTCTGCTAATGTGTGCTTGTGGCAGAAGAAGGAATGGCAGAAAAGACAGCAGAGATAGTAAGAAAACATATCATTATTATTATTGTAATAATGCTAAAGTCAGTGGTGTTTGTAACTCTAAAAATGTAAGGTGTGATATTGTAGATCGAGAAGTATTTGATGTATTAAGTGGATCTTTTGTTTTAGATTACATAATTCAGTTAGATAGAAAAATCCATGAAGATCTTAAAACAAGGGAACAAGAAAGAGAAGAAAGACTTAATGCAATAAATAAACTTATTACTGCTAATAATAAGAAAATAGATAATTTAGTTAAAACAATTTCTTTAACAGAAGATCTTGATACACAAAAAACTTTTATAAAAGAAATTGAAAAACTAAAAAGAGAAAATAAAACAGCACTTAGCAATGCTGAAGAAATAGAACTCGAAGAGAATACAGAAATTGCTGAAAGAGAAAGAATTGTTAAGATCTTTAAGCATATGAATGGGCAGTTGTTTGATTCTGTTTCATTTGAAAATAAAAGAGAGTTTTTCAAAAAGTTTATTGAAAGAGTAGTTTTTTTTGATAAAGATAATATAGATATTTATATTAAGTTTTCAAAAAAAATAATAAAAAAAGTTGAGGGGGCATTTGTAGAAAGTGAGTAATCAAAACAAAAAAAACAAGGAAAACAAATGGGAAACTGAGTTTTGTTGTTTTGTAGATGAACCCATGCAAATGCGGATATTTGGGCGATACATCCAGAGAATGCACCTGCACGCCGGCGCAAGTTTCGTGGTATAGAGGTAAAATCAGCGGACCGCTTTTAGACCGAATAGATATACATATCGAGGTTGCAGCCGTTAAATATTCCGATTTGGACAGCGCGCATACCGGCGAAACAAGCGCGCAAATAAAGGCGCGAGTTAACAATGCAAGGATGATACAGCTTAAACGATATGGGCAGCAAGGCATTTATTCAAATTCACAGCTTTATGCCTCAAAAATAAGGGAATATTGCGTTTTGGGTCTGGAAGAAAAAGAATTGCTCAAGGCGGCGTTTGAAAACCTTGGGTTGTCTGCCCGCGCCCATGACAGGATATTAAAAGTTGCACGAACGGTTGCCGATTTAGACGGCAGTGACAAAATAGGCGTAAAACACATAGCCGAGGCAATACAATACAGAAGCCTCGACAGAAGGTATTCGCAAGAGCTTTTTTAAAATAACGGCGCCATGCAAGCATTGCAGGCAATAAACCCTTTAAGGGAATCTGCAGGGAGGCTTTTTAATGCAGACGGTAAAAATTATAACGGACAGCGCAAGCGACTTGCCGGAAGAAATCTTTAAAAAATATAATGTATCAATGTTGCCTATGGGAATTGTAGTAGGCGACAAAACTTATTTAGACAGAACAGAGCTTGATTTACACACCCTGTTTCAAATAATGGATGAAAATCCAAGCTGTATGCCTAAAACTGTTATGCCGACAGCCGGCGCCATCGGTGAAGAATTTCGTAAAAACCTGCACCAATATAAGCATCAAATTTTTGTAAGCATATCATCAAAAGGCAGCGGCACATATAACATTGCCAACATGGTCAAAAACGAAATCGAGGAGCAAAGCGGCAAACCGTCTAACATTACCTTGGTTGACAGCTTGTCGTTTTCCGCGGGGTATGGTTTCTCGGTTGCCGAAATGGCAAGGGTTGCATATGAGGGCGGGGAATTTGACGAGGTAATGGAAGTATATTACAAAATTCGAGAAAAGACCGAAGTGTTTTTAATTGTTGATGACTTAAAGCATCTTCAACGAGGCGGGCGCCTTAATCCTTCCGTTGCGTTTGTCGGCGAAATGCTTGGCATTAAGCCTATTCTCACCATACAAGACGGGCTGCTGGACAGCTTTGGCAAGGCGCGCGGCAAACGGCGGGGCATAGAACAGCTTGCCGAAATATTGCTTGAAAAGGTAACGAACCCAAATAACACAAGGGTTTGGGTTGTGCATACAAGCGCGCCTGATGATGCCGAGCTTTTAAAGCAAATGGTGTTGAGCAAAATCACCCCTAAGGATATAACGACTGCCGAGCTTGGTCCGTGCATCGGCTCACACACCGGCAAGGGGCTTGTGGGGGTAGTATTTAATACTTAGCGGATGTTAAAGAATGGAGCGCTATTAGTTTGAAAAAACCTTCAGTTTTTCCCAAACTAATCTGTCTCCGACGGAATTTATGCGCGTGCGACATTTTCGCCTTTGGCGAAACGCACATGCGCAAAGTGCCATTTACACGCCTTATCCGGCTCACGATAAGCGAGTAGGCACAAATTTTAATATAATTTATGAGCCGGAAAGGCTAATGGCACTTAACATGAAAATACTAATGATTGTTATGGGATTGGAAATAGGCGGCGCCGAAACTCATGTAACGGAACTTTCAAAGGAACTTTCAAGGCGCGGCAACGAAGTTGTGGTGGTGTCAAGCGGCGGGGTATATGTGCCGGAGCTTACCGATGCCGACATTCGGCATGTTTGCCTGCCTACCGATAAACGAAGCGTCGGTAAAATGTTTCGGGCTTATATCGGGCTTTATAAGCTGATAAAACACGAAAAGTTTGACATTGTTCATGCTCACGCAAGAATTCCGGCGTTTTTATGCTCAATCATACGAAAAAGCGTAAAGTTTAACTTCATAACGACGGCTCATTGGGTGTTCAAAACCGGCCCGCTTTTAAATGTTTTAACTAACTGGGGCGAACGCACAATTGCGGTGAGCGATGATATAAAGGAATACTTAAAAGATAATTACTCCGTGCCCGAAAACCACATAACGGTAACAATAAACGGTATAGATACCGAAAAATTTGCGCCGGATAATAAATCAACCGTTGTAATTGATGAATTTGGACTAAACCCAACCGCGCCAAAAGCGGTGTATGTCAGTAGGATAGATACCGACCGCAGCGCAGTTGCGTTTTTGCTTGTTGAGGCAATGCCTCAAATATGCGAAAAACACCCCAACCTTGAACTTGTTATCGTTGGCGGCGGCAACGATTACAACCGATTGGAGCGCAAAGTACAAAAAGCGAACGAGAAGCTTGGTAGAAAAGGCATAATACTTGCCGGACCCAGAATAGACATCAACAATTTTATTTCGTGTGCGGATGTTTTTATAGGGGTAAGCAGGGCGGCGCTGGAGGCAATGTCGGCGGCAAAGCCGGTTATCATAGCCGGCAACGAAGGCAATATCGGGCTTTTTGACAGCGGTAAATTAGCTGTTGGGGTTGAAACAAATTTTTGTTGCCGAGGCTGCGAAATGCCGACAGTATCAGGGCTATACAAAGATGTGGTGTCCGTCTTAGACAAAACGCCGGCACAGCGAGAAGAAATGGGCAACTATAACAGAAGTATAATTATTGATATGTATTCCGTCAAAAAAATGGCAGATGATTGTGAGGATGCATACGCAGACTTGCTTTCAATCGATAGAGTGCGCCCGTATGACATAATGATATCGGGCTATTACGGGTATAAAAACACCGGCGACGATTCGTTGCTGTATGCAATAATCAACAATTTAACAAGCGAAAAACCTAAAGTCGATATAACCGTTTTATCCGCAAAGCCAACCGAAACGGGCGCCGCATACGGTGTAAGGAGCATGCACAGGTTTAATCTTTTAAAAGTGCTGCGGTATATGCGCCGCACAAAGCTTTTAATAAGCGGCGGCGGGAGTTTGCTTCAAGATGTCACAAGCACCAAATCGCTTATTTATTACCTTGCCGTTATAAACATGGCAAAAAATGCGGGCATGAAAGCCATGGTTTATGCAAGCGGCATCGGTCCCATTCGCGGTAAAAAAAATAAAATACGCACAGCTAAAGTTTTAAATAAAGTTGATTTAATCACCCTTCGAGAGCCGGAATCTTTTGAAGAATTAAAGCTGTTGGGTGCAAATCACCCCGCAATAACCATTACAACCGACCCTGCTTTTTCGCTGAGAGCAGAAAATGATGCATTGGTTGACAATGTTTTTAAAAGCGAAAAGCTTGACAATGGTAAAGGTTATTTTGCAGTATGCATTCGGCAATGGAAGGAAGCGGATAATGGTTTTAACACCAAACTTGCCGAGGTTTGCGATTATATAAACGGCAAATACGGGTTGACCCCTCTTTTTATCTCGATGCAAAGCGGCACAGACTACAACGCAAGCTGCAATGTTGCAAAGTATATTAAATCGGGCTATGAAATCATTAAAGATTGTTACACCGCGCCGGAGCTGATTGGGGTAATATCAAGGTGCAAGCTTGTAATCGGAATGCGGCTGCATTCGCTTATATACTCAGCAGTTGCAGGGGTGCCGCTTTTTGGCATTTCGTACGACACCAAGGTGGATTCAATGCTGTTATACTTGGGTCAAAACCACAAAGAAAATGTAAAAAGTATAGATGTTTCAAAAATGAAGACTAAGATTGACGAACTAATGGCTCATCATGGTGAAATTTCCGATGACATAAAACAAACGGCAGACAAAATGCGGCGCAAAACAAGAACCGATGCACGCTGTGCAATAAAATTACTTGACGAAAAAATAAAATTAAGCGATAATTCTTGACAAAATGAGCGTCATGCTTTAAAATAATTAGTGTCTATCAATAATTTGCAAATTAATATACGCGCCCGTAGCTCAGTCGGATAGAGTGGCAGACTTCGAATCTGTTCGTCGGGGGTTCGAGTCCCTCCGGGCGTGCCAATTATTGCAAATTGGATTTTTTAAAAAGGAGCGTACTTATGGCGGATTATAAAGCTATGTATTATCATTTGGCAGGGCAAATGTCAATTGCCATTGAGGCGTTGGAGGGGCTTGTTGCCATTACGGAAAGGCTTAAAAAGGCACAGCAAGCCGCAGAAGAAATCTTTATAAATTGTGATGACGATTTAGACGACAATTCCGAAGAAACCATGTAGTAGCTACGCTTATTGCATTCGTTTCGCCCATAGCATTTGCTATGGGCGAAAATTTTTTATGCAGACTGATGCAATTTTTATTCTATTTCATCTTTTTAGGCTCAAGGTATTCCACTCCGAATGTTTCTACCGTTACCTTTTTCATTTTCTGCTCATCAAGCGGTCTGTCGTTTTGGTCACGCTTTGCGCTTACTATTTTGTCCGCAACGTCAAGACCTTCCGTCACTTTCCCAAAGGATGCATATTGGTTATCAAGCGATGGATAATCGGCAACCATTATAAAAAACTGACTGCCTGCGCTGTCCATAACGGATGTTCTTGCCATGGACAACACCCCTCTTTTATGCTTTAAATCGTTTTTAAAGCCATTTGCGGTGAACTCGCCCTTTATGGTGTAGCCGGGACCGCCCATGCCGGTTCCGTCCGGGTCGCCCCCTTGAATCATAAAACCCGGAATTACACGGTGAAATATTACGCCGTCATAATAACCTTTGTTAACAAGCGATAAAAAATTATTAACTGTGTTTGGCGCAATTTCGGGATACAGCTCCGCTTTGATTATCCCGCCGTCTTCCATTTCTATGGTCACTATTGGTTTGTTTGTCAATTCTATCTTCTCCCCTTGTTTGTTTGGTGTTTCCGGCATTGCATTTTCATCGGACAATTTATCGGATGCCATGCAGCCGGTGAGCATGAATACCATGATTAAAAGTATATATCTCATATTCAATCAAAACCTCCTTGTTATTGTAGTCTAAGGATTTAAGCTTTTCTTTGCCCTAAAAATTGCATCAGTTACTTGCTCTGTCGCTGTTCCGCCTTTTACATTTCGTGCATCAACGCAAGCTTGGTACGATAAAATGTGGTATATATCATCTTCAAATAAATTGCTGAAGCTGTTAAACTCATCCATCGTAAGCTGTTCAAGGCGTTTGCCTTCCGCTATACAATGCGCCACCATTTCGCCGATTACTTTATGTGCATCCCTAAAAGGCAGCCCTTTTTTAACAAGATAATCTGCCGCGTCCGTTGCGTTTATAAACCCGCGCTTAACGCCGTTTTGCATATTTTTTTTGTTAATTTTCATGGTTGCAAGCATTTCAGTAAAAATGGGGAGCGTCATTAAAACGGTATCGACTGCATCGAAAACCTGTTCTTTATCCTCTTGCATATCTTTGTTATAGGCAAGCGGCAACCCTTTCATTGTAGTCAAAAGCGCTATTAAATCACCATAAACCCGCCCCGTTTTTCCTCGCGAAAGCTCTGCAATATCAGGGTTTTTCTTTTGGGGCATAATGCTTGAGCCTGTTGAGTACGCATCATCAAGCTCTATGAAATTGAATTCATCCGATGCCCACAATATGATTTCTTCCGACAGGCGGGAAATATGCATCATTATCATGCTCATAACGAAGCATGTTTCAATTGCAAAATCACGGTCTGAAACTGCGTCAATACTGTTTTTTGTAACCGCTTTCATGCCAAGCTGCGCGGCTACAAACTCACGGTCAAGCGGATACACCGTTCCGGCAAGCGCCCCGCTGCCAAGCGGCGATATATTTATTCTTGCAACACATTGCTCAAGCCGCTGCGTATCACGGCAAAACATTTCGCAGTAAGCCATAAGGTGATGCGATAATAAAATTGGCTGCGCCTTTTGAAGATGAGTATATCCCGGCATAATGGTATCAATATGCCGTTCGGCAAGAGATATAAGGGTTTTTTTAAGGTCGGCGATAAGGCGGCAAACCTTTTCGCACTCATCCCTAAGATAAAGCCTTAAATCAAGGGCCACTTGGTCGTTTCTGCTCCTGCCTGTATGGAGCTTTTTACCTGTATCCCCTATCCTTTCGGTCAAAAGTTTTTCGATATTCATGTGGATGTCTTCCGCCTCAACGCTAAAGGTTATTTTGCCGTTTTCAATGTCGTTTAATATTTCGCCGAGCGTTTTAACAATAAGCTTGGCATCGGGTTTTGGTATAATCCCTTGCTTTGCAAGCATTTCGCAATGCGCAATGCTGCCGTTTATATCCTGCCGATACATTCTCATATCAAAGCGGATTGACGAGTTAAAATCATCAACTTTTTTGTTGGTGTTTTTTGAAAACCGTCCGCCCCAAAGCTTTTCCATAAATTATTTTCCTCTCTTGTTTTCTTCCAGCATAAGCGACCTAACCTTTAGCGGAAGCCCGAAAAGATTTATAAAACCTTCCGAATCCTTTTGATTATACACCTCATCTTGCCCAAAGGTTGCCATTTCTTCGCTGTACAGCGAATAGGGCGATTTTGCGCCGGCGCTTGTGCAGCTGCCTTTGTATAGCTTAACGCGCACCGTACCGGTAACGGTTTTTTGCGTTTCGTCAACAAATGCCGATAACGCCTCGCGAAGCGGAGTGTACCAATTGCCGTCATAAACAAGCTCGGCAAATTTAATAGCGACTGCCTCTTTATATTGCAGCGTTTGCCTGTCAAGGCACAAGTATTCCAACGCCTTGTGCGCCGTATAAAGCACCGTTCCTGCCGGAGTTTCATATACGCCTCTGCTTTTCATCCCCACAAGGCGGTTTTCAACTATATCGGTAATGCCAACGGCATTTCTGCCCGCTATTTCGTTTAGCTTTTCCAAAAGCTCAACCGGTGTATACGAAACGCCGTCAATTTTTTTGGGTATCCCCCGCTCAAATTCAAGTTCAACATATTCCGCCTTGTCAGGCGCCTGTTCCGGCGTTACAACCAATTTTAAAATTTTATCATATTTCGGTTCGTTCCATGGATCCTCAAGGTCTGCCCCTTCATGGGAGAGGTGCCAAATATTCCTGTCCATACTGTAATTATCCTTTTTTGTAACAGGAATGGGGATATTTCGCTGTTGTGCATAGTCTATTGCGTCCTCTCTTGATTTTATATCCCAAATTCTCCAGGGCGCTATTATCTTCATATGCGGCGCAAGTGCTTTTATTGTCAGCTCAAACCGAACTTGGTCATTTCCCTTGCCTGTTGCGCCATGGCATATCGCTGTTGCACCCTCACTTTTTGCAATTTCCACCAACCGCTTTGCAATGCATGGGCGCGCATGGGAAGTGCCAAGCAGGTATTTTCCTTCGTACACCGCTTGAGCCTTTAGGGCAGGGAAAATAAAGTCGGTAACATATTCTTCCCGCAAATCTTCGATATACAGCTTTGCAGCGCCTGTTTTTAACGCCTTTTCCTCCAGTCCTTCCGTTTCGCTGCCCTGACCAACATCGCCGCAAACCGCTATCACTTCGCAGTCATAATTCTCCTTCAGCCATGGGATAATGATTGAGGTGTCAAGCCCTCCCGAGTATGCTAAAACTACTTTTTCTTTGTTCACATTTACCCTCCCGGTTATTTATTGTTTATATTTGCAAGCCGCCTGCCTATCCGACAGTTTAGCCTTTTCTTTTATCATATATTATCTTCAAGCCCAAAAGCGTAAGGCGATTATTTATTTGTTCAATTCCCTTGACCTCGCCTGCAATTAATCGCGCAAATCCGCCGGTGGCAATAACCTTTGTGTCTTTGCCAAGTTCTTGTTTCATTTTGCCGATTATGTAATCAGCTTGCCCCGAGAATCCATAAACGGCGCCTGATTGCATACTTTCAACGGTGTTTCTTCCTATAATGTTCTTCGGTTTTACAATATCAATCCTCGGCAATTTTGCCGCCTTAACAAATAGGGCGTCCATTGATACTTTAATTCCTGCACAAATTATGCCGCCAAGATACTCTCCTTTTTGTGTTATGGCGCAAAATGTTGTGGCTGTTCCAAAATCCACAATTATCAGCGGCCCGCCGTATAAATAAAAGCCCGCAACCGCATTTGCAATTCTGTCCGCGCCAACCTCGTTGGGGTTTTCATATAAAATGCTAAGCCCCGTTTTTGTTTTTGAATTTACCATTATGGGCTCTAACCCGATATATTTTCTGATTGCAAGCGTTAGTGAGTGCATTACAGGCGGAACCACCGATGATATTATAACATCATCGACCGTTTCCTTTTCAACGCCGGCAAAAGAAAAAAACTGCAAAATCAAAAGCCCGGTTTCATCGGAAGTTCTGTTATTGTCCGTTGCCAATCTCCAATCCGAAACAAGCTCGTCTTTAATAAATAAACCCATGCTTATATTTGTGTTTCCAACATCAATTGCAAATAACAATATAGACACCCCAGTCAATATATCTGCTTTGCAGATATTATACCATAAATCCGAAGGATTTTGGTATAATTGCGCATCGCTGTTTCCGAACATAGTGAGGAAAATACCGGCGGCGCATAAGTTCCTGCGGAGCAAATATAATATCTGCTGTGCAGATATTATATCATGTTTTTTTATGTTTGCAAATACCGATTTTTATTGCATTGGTTTTGCGAATAAGTAAAATGCCGCCGCCATACAGTATAATGTGAGGCATATTCGAAATAAACAAGGAGGTGATTATATGGCTGAAAACTTAGATAAGGCAATAGAACAGCTTAAAAATATGCTTGCTACCGATGAAGGCAAAAAGAAAATAGAGGGCATTTTAAACAATATAGCAAGTGATGCCAAACCCTTTGATGACCCACATATCAACCTGCTGTCCGCCCTTCGCCCGTGTGTTAGCCCAAGTAAACAAAAACACCTTGACGACGCAATTAATCTGGTTGCGATTTGCAAATTATACCGCTCGAAATAGGCGCTAAAAATTTAAACAGACCGGAGGTGAGCTTAAAAATGTATAAAAGATATTACAGCCCGTTTGAAGAACAGCCGATAACAAAATCATATCAAGCAGAAACAATCAAACCAAAAAAGATTGAAAATATTGATGAAAAGCAAGATGGTTACAATGCTCCTTCGCAAAAAAACAATTTGCTCGGCAGCCTTTCTTTTGATGATGCGATACTTATAATAATATTGTTAATTTTACTTACCGACGATAAAGAAAATAAAGATATGCCGCTTATATTGGCAATTTCGTTTTTGCTGCTTAATTCCCGCCAATCGGGTTAGACAAAATCCGTATGACAAATATTTAACGGCATTTATTTGTTTTTTGTTGAAAATTGTTGTAATTAGTGTTATCATTAAAGTAGGGTGTAATAGGCTTTTAAAAATAAATTGCACTTGCAGCAGGAACGGAGCTGAAAATGGGCGAAAATTCTTTAATTGAAGATGCAAAAAGCGGGAATAAAGAAGCTCTTGAGCGGTTAATTGAAAAGTATGCCCCACTGGCATTTAACCTTTCGTTAAAATTGATGCGCAATTATGACGATGCTTCCGATGCTGCCCAGGAGGCCCTTATAAAGGTGTATTCTTCCATAAAAAAATTTAAGGGAAAAAGCCTGTTTTCCACATGGGTTTACAGAATAACCTACAATACATGTATTGATTTGCAAAGAAAAAGGAAAAATAATATTATATACGAACCGGACGAAACGATTAAAGACCCAAAACCTTTACCTTATGACGAAGCCTTGAGCAACGAAAAAAAGGAAAATATAAAAAAAGCAATAAACGCTTTGCCGGATAAATACCGTGCCGCCGTTGTTTTGCGTGACATTATGGGCAGCTCATATGATGAGGTTGCCGAAATATTAAGATGCCCCGTCGGTACGGTAAAATCCAGAATAAGCAGGGGTAGGGATATGTTAAAAGAGATGCTTTCAGAATATATGGAACAAATCACGCCGAATTAGTGTCAAAATAGGTAGATAGCATAAATTGCGTTATCACTCGGAAAGGAGGTAACATTTATGAAAAACAACTGTGAATATATAAAAAGCTTGTTATCGGAATATATTGACGATATGCTCCCATCGGATAAAACGCAAGAGGTGCATCTGCACATAAGCCAATGCGCAAGTTGCGCCGAGCAACACAGGCTGCTTTGCGCTGTGGTTGAAGAACTAAAAGTGTTACCGACTGAGCCGCTCCCGCCTGATTTTTTAAGCAAGCTGTCTGCCCGCACCGATACTTTAAAAGGACGCCGATTTTCGCTACCGCCGTTAAAAGGTTTTTCTGCGGTTGCAGCGGGGCTGCTGCTTTTATTGCTTATCAGAACGGGCTATAATTATTATAGTTTAAGCCAAATAAAAACCGCATATATTGACGACGCTCCGATTGAAACACAAAATAATGAGCCGCTCCTGCCCGATAAACCTACGGAACAAGTAAAGGAGCAAAAAAATATAGAAGAAAATCAAGATAAAAGCCTTTCACTCGGTCAAAACGGTATAGCGGTGGAAAACAGTTCAAACGAAAAGCAAAAATCCAAACCGGAGGAACGGACGGGAGCTTTGCAAGAGCAGCCCAAAGATGACAAAATTGAGGAAAACTCAAGCCAAGAATCCCCACCGGACGAATCAGATGAAACAGAGGTTACATCCGAAATGGCTGAAACTCGCATGTTTTCCTTGCCTGTAGAAAATGACGCGGGGGAGGATGCTCAAAATTCTCCTCGGGCTGCAAGGGCTAATGCGCCTGCCGCGGGCGGCAGCTTTTATACAGCGGTGCATGACAACGACCAACCTTCTTTTGTAAGCGTTAAAATAATGGTGGACGATTTTGAGGGAGCTGCCGCGGCGCTTGCGAAGAAATATGGAGTGAAGGAACAAAACGGTGAAGTTTTGTTAGAGTTAAATAATGATGATTTTCAGCAAGTTATGAATTTAATGCTTGAATATGGGGCAAGGGTAGAACAAAGCGAAGAAAACGAATTGCTTACAGCAAACAAATGTATAATAATCTCCAAAAACAGGGACTGACGCATTATGCGTCAGCCCCTTTAATAATTATTTTATGAATAAATGCCGTATGTCTTGCCCACATTTTGAACAAATACAACGCCGCCGCCCGGCTTATTGGGTTTTGCAACCTCTTTTATTGCTGCTACAATGTTGTCGGTGATATTTGTTTTTGCCAGTATCATAACAATTTCTCTTTCCGGCTCTATATCCATTAAAAAGACCTTGCTTGTTTCATGAACTCCCGAGCCTCTTGCGTTAATTATTGTTCCGCCGCGCGCGCCTGCTTTTGTGGCTGCCTCAACCACAGCCTCCGCCTCGCCTTTTTCAACTATTGTAAAAATAACTTTATTCATAACCATACCCTCCTGTTTTTCCGCAACATCGCATGTATCTATTCCCAAGCCCCAAGCATTTGTAATCGGAATACAAAAAGCTATACCGTGATTTGGTTTTTGAAAGCTAAACCTTTTCACAAGCGCCTCGGCTGTATTTTCCGCAAACCTTTTGTCGGCAAGCATCCATATAATTTCTTTTCTTGAATCGTCCAAGCCCAAAAAGCTTAGCACAGCGCTTTTTATAATGCCCCGTCCATAAAAAACCGTTGCTCCCAAAACTCCGTTTTGTTTCGCAGTTTTGACCACCTTATCCGCCATTCCATAGTTTGCGACTACACACAACAATTCATAAAAACTGCATTCGCTATGCATCAGTACCCAACCTTTCTTTTCGAGACCTCATTTTAAATATAAAGCCTAATACTTGCAGCGCAATGATGGGCGTTAGCGCAACCATTGCAATTATACCAAACCCATCTATCAAAACTGTGGCGCCTTCAACCGCATCTGCCGTCCCATGCGCAAAAGCTAAAATAAATGTTGCCGCCATCGGACCTGACGCTACACCGCCCGAATCATATCCTATGCCGACAAACAGCTCGGGCACAACATGAGATAACCCCACAGAGATTATGTATCCCGGCAGCAGATAATGCCACAATTGAATTTGCGGCACTATTATGCGAATAACAGAAAGCATAATAGCAATCCCAACGCCGATTGACAGCGCAATCAGCACTATGCGCCGTTTAATATAGCCGCTGGTAACTTGCTCTATTTGGTGCGTCAAAACATAAACGGCAGGCTCTGCCAATATTGTAACGGCGCCCAAAATAAATGCCATGATGATAATATATGAGTATGTTTCAAGCGTTGCAAGCTTGTATCCTATAATAGCGCCCACCCGTATAAACCCGGCATGAGCGCCCATTAAAAAGATAACCAAGCCGATAAATGTGTACAAAAGACCTTTTAAAATTTTGCGAAATCTTTTTTTGTTCAGACGCAAGACCTTTATATGGAAAAACAAAAATATAACCGTTAAAGGTAAAAGCGCCATAAAAACTTCAAATGATGAGGATGGCACCAGCTTTAAAAATGCTTGGATAACGGTTTGCGTTTGAACCATTTCCGTTTCAAAAGCGCCGGTGACCTCGCCCGTTCGGGTAACAACGCTCATAAAAAGCACGCTTATAATTACCCCTGCCGATGCCATGCCAACCAACCCGAAGCTATCCTGTTCAGAGGCGGCGCTGTCTTTTTTCATAGACGATACGCCAAGCGCAAGCGCCAAAATAAACGGAACGGAAAGCGCCCCTGTTGTAGCGCCGGAAGCATCAAATGCAATCGCCAAAAATTCGGGCGTTGAAAAAAATGACAATACAAGGATAATACCGTATAAAATTGTAAAGCTTTTGTATAAAGGAAAATTAAACACAATTCTGATAAAGCCAAGAGCAAGTAAAATCCCTATTCCAAGCGATACCACAACAACGATTGCCAATTTTGGAATTATGCCGTTTGTCACGGCGTCTACTTGGGTTGCCAATATAAGAAGGTCCGGCTCGGCAACTGCTATAAAAAACCCAAGCAAAAAGCCGCCGATACCAATAATCCAAACCTTGTTCATTTTAGTCATTGCCGAGCCCAACAAATTTCCGATAGGCGCAATGCCGATGTCAACCCCTATTAAAAAGACTGCCAAACCTATGATAATAAATACCGAGCCTATCAAAAACTGAAACAGAACCGTCTTTTCAAGAGGTGCAATGGTGAAATGCAAAAACAACACAATTAAAGTGATTGGTAATACCGAATAAAGAACTTCCTTTAATTTCTCGCCAAAATTATTCAAATAGCACTCGCCTCCCCTTGAATGATTTTACCACAATACTCGATTTCAAGCAAGGGGGTGCAGACAAAAAACAACTTATGGTGTGCAAAAACAGTTTTTAATTCGTTAAAAGTTTAAAAACTGTTTACATTTGACGCGGTTATCCCTCTTTTCAAAGGTTATTTATTATGCTATAATGAGCGTAGGTGAATTTCAAGATAAATTACATATAGGGTTATTATTTTAAATAAAGTGAGGTAAAAATATGAAGCAACTGTTTTTAAAGATTAAGAAGTTCAGATTTAACAAAAAAATAGCCATATTGGCTATTGTTTTTTTACTTATTGCAGGCGTGATTTTTACATATTCGGCGCGTGGCAGAAAAAAAGGCAATGCCGAGCCTCAATATTCGTCCGCCAATGTGACGCGGGGTGATATTTCTTTAAAAATCAGCGGCTCAGGCACCGTTGAACCTATTTCACGGTATGAAATAATTTCTTTGGTGCGGGGCGAAATATTGTCCTGTGACTTTGAAGAGGGGGATTTTGTAAACGAAGGCGATATTTTATATCGCATAGACTCCACCGATATGCAAAATACAATACAAAAGCAACATAACAACATTTCAAAAACTCAGCTTACCGCCAAAACAAATGCCGAAAACATCGAAAACCTAACAGTTCGTGCCCCCATTAGCGGCACGCTTACCGATTTTCGCATTAAAGAGGGTGACACTGCACGAGCGGATGGCGTGGGCACAATAACGAACAACGAAACCTTTATTGCAACAGTGCCGTTTAACGCCAACCAACTTTCACAGATAAAGGTTGGCGACAATGCAACGATAATCAGCGCTCTTTACATGTCAACACTTAACGGAACGGTTACATATAAATCAAATGTTTCTTCCGTTTCATCGGATGGCAGCGCATTATATAATGTTGAAATAGAGCTGAAAAATCCGGGTTCCCTTTCAAGCGGTATAAGCGTGGGCGCAACTATACACACCAATGGCGGAGATGTTAAATCGGCGGCATCGGGCACAATTAAAAGCATCGACACAACAACCGTTATTCCAAAAGTTTCGGGCAAGGTGGTAAAAGTCTATGTTAGGGATAACCAATATATAAAAAAGGGCGACCCTCTGTTCCAAATAGACGACACGGAATACCGGCAAGCGCAACAGCGCACAAATTTAGAGCTTCAAGATTTGCAGCTTTCGTTGCAATCGTATATAAAAGAGCTTGAGAACTATAACATAAAAGCGCCGATTAGCGGCGTTGTCATTTCAAAAGAATATAAAATCGGCGACACGATAGGGGGCAGTCAAAACTCCAGCGCAACGCTCATGACGATAGCAAACACCTCGGCAATGGTGTTTAATCTTGATGTGGATGAGCTTGAAATATCAACCGTTGAGGTTGGGCAAACCGCCGAGATAACGGCTGATGCATTGCCCGGGCAGGTGTTTTCGGGAGCGGTCACTAAAATTGCAAAAGAAGGCGTTTCGCAAAACGGCGTTACAACATATAAGGTGGAGCTTACGATATCACAACCCGAAAGCCTAATTTCGGGTATGAACGTCAATGCCGAAATAATAGTAAAAGAATCTAAAAACACGCTGCTTGTGCCGGTATCGGCAGTAGCAGGGATACGAAACGGGCAGGGAATGGTTACGGTGAAAAGCTCGGTTGCGGCAGTCCGCAGCAGCGGTGAACGACAGCAATCAGCAGGGCAGCGCAGCGCTGCAACGGAAGAAGGCGAACGGCAGTTCCCACGCGGCGGTTCAGCCGACGGCGAAGCAAGACAGTTCCCGCGCGGCGGTTCAGCCGATGGTGAAGCAAGGCAGTTCCCGCGCGAAGGTTCAACCGGCGGCGAAGCAAGGCAATTTCCGCGCGAAGGCACAGGCGGCAACACTTCCGCCGGTGAACAAGCCGCAAGTAATAACGAATATACAATGATGCGAGTTTCGGTTGGAATATCAAACAATGACTTTATAGAAATTATAAGCGGCTTGGAAGAAGGCGATGAAGTGTTTTACACCGCTACATCGCAAAGTAATCAAAATGCTTTCGGTCGTAGCGGTATGCCTATGGGCGGCGGTATGCCCATGGGTGGGGGCAATGTTCGCGTGCAAAGCACAAACAGGTTTAGATAATGTGCCCACAGGCAGAAAGGCTACGGAGACTTTTATGATTAGAATAGAAAACATGTATAAAATATATAACATGGGCGACAGCAGCGTTCGGGCGCTTGACGGCGTTAGCTTGCACATTAAAAGCAACGAGTTTGTTGCAATTGTCGGTCCGTCCGGAAGCGGCAAATCAACTCTTATGAATATGCTGGGGTGTCTTGATACTGCAACAGAGGGGAAATATTATATCGACAAAACAGATGTAAGCAAGATGAGCGACAACCGCCTTGCAGATATACGAAATACAAAGATTGGGTTCGTTTTTCAAAGCTACAATCTTTTGGGAAGGCTTACCGTGCTTGAAAATGTTGAGTTGCCGCTTGTTTATATGGGCAAGTCTAAAAAAGAAAGGTATGAACTTTCAATAGCGGCGATAAACCGCGTTGGGCTGGCGGGAAGGGAACGGCATCGCCCAAATCAGCTTTCGGGCGGTCAACAACAGCGCGTTGCAATAGCGCGCGCGCTTGCGAATAAGCCGCCTTTAATTCTTGCCGATGAACCTACCGGCGCTTTGGACAGCAAAACGGGGGCAGAGCTGCTGCAAATGCTCAAGGAAATTCATAAAGACGGCAATACCATAGTGCTTATTACACACGATAGAGAAGTTGCCCAGCATGCTGAAAGAATTATAACAATACACGACGGCAAAATTTCCTCTGATGCGGAGGTAGCGGCGGTATGAATATATTTCAAGCAATAAAGATGGCGCTAAAAAGCATTTTAAGCAATAAAATGCGTTCCTTTTTAACAATGCTTGGCATTATAATCGGGGTGGGCGCCGTTATTATTATGGTTAGCCTTGTGCAAAGCTCAACGGCGCAAATAAAAGAGCAAATGGAAAGTATGGGCACAAATTTAATCACCGCAATGCTCACCGGGCGCAGCTCCACACGAAACTTAACCATGGCGGATATGCAAAAGCTTGTTGATGATAACCCCAAATATTTTATAAGCGTTGCGCCGTCCGTCACCGGCAATCCGACTATAAAAGTGGGGACGGAAAATAACTCCACAAGCCTTATTGGCACAAACCAAAATTATTCGTCAATTCATAATTACGAAGTTGAGTTTGGGCGTTTTATAACGGAGCATGACTGCACAATCAGAAATAAAACGGTTGTAATCGGGAAGTACATACAAACGCAATACTTCCCCGGAGAAGACCCAATCGGTCAGCAAATGAAAATTTCGGGGCAGCTTTATACCGTTGTCGGTGTTTTAAAAAGTAAAACCACAACAATTGCGCAGGGCTCTCAAGACGATACCGTAATAATCCCCTATTCTTCCGCCCAACGCCTTTTGCGCAACGCAATTATAAGGAGCTATTCCTTTCAGGCGGTAGACGCTGAAATTGCAGACAAAGCCTCGGAAAAGTTAGAGGAGCTTTTGCTAAAGCTGTTAGGCAGCACATCGGCATACAGGGTTATGAATCAGGCGCAAATGCTCGAATCGGTTGAATCCATAACGGGTACCATGTCGCTTATGCTGGGGGGAATTGCTGGCATTTCGTTGCTTGTGGGCGGCATAGGAATAATGAATATAATGCTTGTTTCCGTTACCGAGCGCACTCGTGAAATCGGTATACGAAAAGCAATCGGCGCACGCCGAGGGAGCATTTTAACGCAATTTCTTATAGAATCAATAGTGGTAAGCCTTTTGGGGGGCATTATTGGGATTGGGTTTGGTTTGGCAGGCACTAAAATGATTGGTGATGCAATTAATGTAAAAACCACCGTTTCTTTGGCTGTAATGGCGTTATCCACCGGGTTTTCGGTGGGAATCGGAGTCTTTTTCGGGTGGTACCCGGCTAACAAGGCATCGAAGCTAAACCCAATCGATGCACTACGCTTTGAATAATTATACTGAGGTGAAAATTTTGAAAAAGGTTACAATACTTATAGTTTTTGCAATTATTATTTCAATAACGGCATTCGGCGCATTTGAAGATGTGCCGCCCAACGGGGAGCATTCCGATGCAATAGAGCGTTTGGTGCGTTATGGCGTTTTAAACGGAAAAGGCAATAATTTATTCGACCCGAACGGGGTTATTACGCGTGCCGAAATGGCAAAGGTTTCAACAGTAATTGCCGGGCTTGACAGCGAGGCGGCGGCAAACAGCGGGATCAGCTTGTTTTCAGATATGCAGGACGGTTATTGGGCAAGCGGGTTTGTGAATGTTGCGGCAAAAAAACAAATAATTTTAGGCTACCCCGACGGCAGCTTTGCCCCCGAAAAAACTTTAACATTTTCAGAGGCAACAACGGTAATTCTTAGACTGCTTGGTTACAGCACGGAGGAACTTGGCAACAACTGGCCCGACGCCTATATGTTTAAGGCTTTTGAGCTTGGCTTGACAAGCGGCATAAATGCAGGATATTATGATTATATAAGCAGGGCGGATATTGCTCTTATAACAGACCGCGCATTGCTTATGGATATAAACAGGGCGGACGGACAATCTCAAAAAAAGCTTATAGAGCTTATGAATTATACCGTTTCGCAAGAATGTATTATACTTGCCACAAGCAACGAAAGTAAAAACCTGCTTTCAGACGAAGTAAGCACCACAACAGGGGTGTATAAAAAGCTTGACGATACGGTAAATAATTTTGTTACGCGAAAGGTTAGGCTTGTTTTAAACAACGACAATAAGGTGCTCGGCGTAATTCCGGCAGGACCGACTGGGCAGCATATAATTGTCCAAAGCGTTGTAGGCTCCGAGCTTGCATATACGCAAGACGGCAAAGCCGCCTCAATCAAGCTTGGCGATAATTCGGTTGTGTATCACTTGGGTACGAAAAAGACCTTTCAAGAGGTAAAGCCCGCCATGGAAACAGGAATGACAATGGCAGTTTATTTTTCGCAAAGCGGGGAATACGATTATTCCGTTATAAAGGATTTTGAAATGCTCGGTCCGTTTGTTATAAATTCTGATTTTAACGGAACTGAAACGGCAATCGACAATTACCCATTGAGCGCTGAGGGCTTGCGTGTTATACGGGATGGCTTTGACGCTTCGCTTTCTGATATTAAGGCGTTTGATGTTGTTTATTATAATCGGGTTTCCAATATTGTGTATGTTTATTGCGATAAGATTTCGGGCGTGTATCAAGAGGCGCTGCCCAACAAAGCAAGCGTGACGGGGATTGTTTTATCCGGCGTTACATACGAACTGGAAACACAGGCTGCGGCGCGCCTTTTGGGCGAGCAAAGCGGCGCATATAAACTAAATGAATATATGACGCTGTTGCTTGGCAAAGATGGCAAAGTGGTGAGTGTTGTAGATGTCAATGCGGTAGACTATACCGTTTACGGCATAATATTATCCGCCGGCAGCAAAATCAGCGATGATGAAAAAACAAAGGGAGCAACGCAGTATTATATAAATGCGTTTACCGTAAACGGAACGGAACAAACCTTTATAACAGACCAAAACTATTCTGATTATCGCGGCAGAATTATAAAGTATAATTTTAAAGACGGGCTTATGGTTCCGCAATTTATGCAGACTAAAAAGATTAGCGGCAGGATTGACGTTAAAAATAGAACAATAGGCGGACAACGGCTTGCAAAAGATGCGAAGTTGGTAGACCTTGTTTATGCACCGGCGATAAATGTTTCGGGAGCGGCAATGGCAAAATTGACCGACTTGTCCGAGATAGCCGCCGATTCGCTGACAGACGGGGATGTTGCGTTTGTTCTTTCCGATTCGAAATTTAACGAAATTCAGTTTATTGTGTTTAACAACATAACACTTTCACGATATCAATTCGGCGTTATAACAAAAAAATCCGGCTCGGAAACGGTGATAAATATAAAAGGAGTGGAAACATCCTTTCGCGGTAAAAACTTTGCGCCAAAAGAAGGGCAAGCGGTAATGGCAAGCATCCAAAACAATTCGCTGACTGAGCTAAAGGCGCTGACACAACTGCCAACGAAAGGCGTTTTTGAGGCAATTGATGTTCAAAAAATTCGAGTGGGCGAAGAAAGTTATCCCCTTTCGCAGGATGTTTCAATTCTTTTATATAATGATTTTAAGTATTTTGCTGTTCCGCTTGATGATATGGATTCGCGCGATATCAGCTCAATACAACTATATGCCGACAGGCTCCCTTCCGACGGCGGGCTTGTGCGTGTGATTGTTTTTAGGCAATAAAGTTATGTCAATAAATATTATGGGGGGGCTAAATTTTGGAGAAAACTGTTACAATCAAAAGCGATGACATTGCAATAGCGATAAGCACGAAAGGTGCAGAGCTGCAAAGCGTGACAGGCAAGGGAGGAACTCAATTTTTATGGCACGGGGATGAAAAGTTTTGGACGGGCAGGTCGCCGCTGCTTTTCCCTATTTGCGGCGCGTTAAAAGATGATAAATACATCTTTAACAACACCGAATATCATTTAAAAAAACACGGCTTTGCAATGAACTGCATTTTCAGCGTAGAAGACATCACAGATGACAAGGCTGTTTTCTTGCACCAATCAAATGATGAAACATTAAAAGATTTTCCGTTTAATTATCGGCTTTGGGTTATATACACTTTGCGCGGCAACACGCTTAATGTGGAATATAAGGTAGAAAACGCTTCGGATAAAACGATGTATTTTTCCATCGGCGCTCATGAAGGATATTATTGCCCCGAGGGGATTGAACAATATTCAATAATATTTGAACAACCCGAAACCCTAAAAAATTGCGTTCTTGAAAACCACCTGCTTACGGGCGAAACAACCACGATTTTGGAAAATGACACCGTTTTAAACTTGAATTATGAATATTATAAAACGATTGACACATTGGTTTTTAAAAACCTAAACTCAAAAAGCGTTACAATAAAGCATAAGAATAGCAAAAAGCAGGCAACAATTAATTTTGATGGTTTTCCATACCTGCTTTTTTGGACAATTCCCAATGCCCCATACCTTTGCATTGAGCCGTGGTGCGGAATTCCCGATTCTTCTGACACCGATTACGACATTACAAAAAAAGAGGGAATACTAACGCTAAAAGCAGGCGAAAAACTCACAAAAACACATACCGTTTCTTTTAGCGAATAATAAAAATGTGATAAAAAGCTGAATGTAGCGCCCTATATACGCGCAACATTAGTTTTTATTGCAGCATTTGCAACTGCGCTTGCAACGGCATCGGCAACTTTTTCATTAAATGTGTCGGGGATTATATATTCGCATGAAAGCTCTGCATCGCTTACAATCCCTGCAATTGCATGGGCGGCGGCGACTTTCATTTCATCGTTTATATCCCTTGCGCGAACCGAAAGAGCGCCCTTGAAAATGCCGGGGAATGCAAGCACATTGTTTATTTGGTTTGGAAAGTCACTTCTGCCGGTGCCGATAATTTTTGCGCCGGCAGATTTTGCAACATTCGGCATAACTTCGGGGATTGGGTTTGCCATTGCAAATATAATCGGTTGCGCCGCCATTGATTTTATCATTTCCGATGTGAGCACATCCGCTGCGGAAACGCCGATAAAAACATCCGTTCCTTGTATTATCTCTTGCAGATTGCCCTTTTTATTTTTAGGGTTTGATATTTTCGCCATTTCGGATTTTATGCCGTCAAGCCCTTCCCGTCCGCTATAAATTGCGCCTTGACGGTCGCATAAAATAACATTTTTAATTTGCATACTCATAAGCAGCCTTGTAATGGCTATGCCTGCTGCGCCTGAACCGTTTACAACAACCGATATATCCTTCGGTTCTTTTTTTACAATTTTTAGCGAGTTTATCATTGCCGCAAGGGTAACAACCGCCGTGCCATGCTGGTCGTCGTGGAAAATCGGTATGTCGCACACCTGCTTTAGCCGCCTTTCAATTTCAAAACAGCGGGGTGCGGAAATATCTTCAAGGTTGATTCCGCCGAACGAGCCGGAAATCAGGCTTATTGCGTTTACTATTTCATCAACGCTTTTTGAGCGGATGCAAATGGGGAATGCGTCAACCCCGCCGAAATGTTTGAAAAGCACACATTTGCCTTCCATAACCGGCATTCCCGCCTCGGGGCCTATGTCGCCCAACCCCAAAACAGCCGTTCCGTCTGTTATTACCGCCACCAAATTGCCGCGGCGGGTGTATGTATAGGATAGGTCTGCATCCCTTGAAATTTCAAGGCACGGCGCTGCAACGCCGGGGGTGTATGCGATTGATAAATCGTTTTTATCTTTCAATTCACAGCGTTTTGAAACTTCTATTTTACCTTTCCATTCCTTGTGCTTTAAAAGTGCAATTTTATCATAATCCATATTGTTTTTTATGAAATAATCAACGATTAAATCATTTTCTCCTCTCAGGTAATTGTAACCACTTAATTTTAACATTTGCTTTTTAACAAGTCAAGACAAAAAACGGCAAAGGCACAAAAACCGACAAGCGGCTGTGCCTTTGCAGCTTTTGCTCACTTAGCGGATTAGTATACCATGCTTTTATCCATTTCTTTTGTAAGCTGTGTTACAACTTCAGGGTGTGTTTCCTTGTATTTTATCGTTTGAAGCATCATTTCAGCCGACATGGCGCGTGTTATTTTGGCAAATGGCCGAATTGAACCATCGTCGTAGCCTTGAATCAGCCCGTATGCACTCATGTTTTGAATAAACTGCACACCCCAATCGGGCACCAAATACATATCGGTGTAATCGGTGTTGCCAACTGCCACGGCATCCGGCTTTATTGTGTTGTTTAACATTGCTATCGCCTCAAGGCGAGTCAGCCGCTCCGAAGCGTGCAGGTAAAGCTTTCCGTCTTCAAGAGAGCCTTTTATAATGCCGGCATCAAATGCCGCTTTTGCTTGAAGGTTCATCCATGAAGGGGTTGTGTCCGCATCGGCAAACGGCGATTCAACCTCTGCATATTCCGAAACATCAATCCCAAGGGACGCAACAAGGTAAAGCAAAAAGTCACCCCTTGTCAATTCTTCCTCCGGGTAAAAATAAAACTTCTGACCAATTTTAAAGCCTCTAAAAATATCCCGCTCCCCTATTCGGATTGCAGAATATTCGCCCCAATGACCAAACATATCTTCATATCTGAAAGAATATACCGGTTCTTCCGGTTCGGTGGGCGGTTCCTCCTCGTCATATTCTATTGTTACCGAAATGGTTGCTGTTTTTGTGTCGTCCTCACCTGTGCCTATTGTGGCGGAAAAGGTAAATGAATCCTCCCCGACCTCATCTTGATGCGGTGTGTAAATAAAATCACCCGTTGCGTTGTCCGTTATTTCAACAGCTCCTTTTTCCGGAGGGGTAACAATTTCAAACATAACATTGCTTTCGTCGGGGACGGTGCAATTTAGCGAGCCTTCCTCCGGCGTATTGATTTTTACCGTTAAAACACCATCCAAAGCAGCAAATTCATCTGCATTTGTTGTTACGGATGTTTCAACAGTGCCTTTGCCCTCGGAAGCATTCTCCTTTTTGCCCGGCTTTTGCTCTTTATCTTCCTTGGGTTCCTCTTTTTTGCCAAACAATGAAAATATGCTAAACTTCGGTTGCTCCCCATCATTGTTTTTTACAAATGTTGCATCATATGCCAGCGTTCCTTGGCAAAACATCAATAATGCTATTGCGACAATAAAAACTTTTTTGGCGTTGTTCATTTTTTTCATCTCCCATCAGTAAATATTTTCTCAAATATACAAAAGTTTATGCAGGTAAAAAATATTTACAAATTGGGCGTGTTAATTAAAGCCTTAATAACCTCTCCCGCCAACATAAATCCCGCAACGGGCGGAACGAAGGACACGCTTCCGGGAACTTGGTTTTTTCCTTTAACAGGGGTTTCATCGTTTTGCCGTGGTTTAATCGGCATCTCTTTTGAATAAACGACCAAAAGTGAGGCGATTTTTCTTATTTTTAGCTCCCGTCTCATAATTCTTGCAAGAGGGCACACCGATGTTGAAAAAATATCCGCCACCTCGAGCGCTGTCGGGTCAATTTTATTCCCCGCTCCCATACAGCTTATTATCGGGGTATTTATTTTATTTGCGTTTTCAATTAGCAAAAGCTTTGATGTTATCGTATCGATTGCATCAATAATATAATTGTATTTTGACAAATCAAATAAACCCTGGCTGTTTTTGTCATAAAAACAATAATGCGCCGTTACCGCCGCATTAGGGTTTATTTTTTTTATTCTTTCCGCCATAACATCAACTTTTTTTTGCCCCACGGTGTCGGATAAAGCAATCAGTTGGCGATTTATATTGGTTATATCGACAAGGTCGCCGTCTATAATCTCAATGTTGCCCACGCCGCCGCGGGAAAGGGCTTCCACCGCAAACGAGCCGACACCGCCTATTCCAAAAACCGCAACGGACGATTTTTTAAGCTTTTCTATGGCGGCGCCGCCAAGCAATGCCTTTGTGCGCAAAAAACGATTAGGCAAATTTGTCACACCTTTTTATAAAAGCTATATCTTTAATACAATCGGCTAAGACAGCTCCGGTTCTTCTTGTTTTATCATATGCTTTTTTATTACAGGCTGCACTATAAAACTAACGGTGTAGCCGATAATTGTCGGAACAATAATAATGCCCAGCAAAATGCCCACCATTATGCTGTAACCAAAGCTGAGCCCGGCTATAACAACAATAAGCGCCAAAACGCCAATGTTTCTCGGCAAGTGTGAAAGGGTAAAAATCAATGAGTTTTTTATTATTTGCCGCAGCTTCATATCGAAGGTAATCATAATTTGATAAATATAAAAATGCATCATAAAATATACCGCCGCAAACATTGCAACAAATGTTCTTGCTACAATCGAAATGTTTTTGATAAACTCGCTTGCCTCGACCGCAGGGCTTGCAATATTTGTGTAAAAGCTGAAAATAAAAGGAATAATAATTGCAATCGCGCTGTCAATTAAAAACAAAAGCCCCGCCTGCTTAAAGTTTTTTCTGATATGTTCAAAAAAATCGCTAAAAACCCATGCATGCCTGTCATCGGTATAATTTCGCAAAACATATGTAAACCCGGTTATAAACGGCGCGACCCCCACAACCGAAAGGTATAACAAACCAATAACGCACACTTTATACAGCTGCATTAGCGAGTCGTCCCCAACCGGCACAAAGGCAAGCAAAACCGCTATAAGCGGTATTGAACAAAACACATGCAGCAAGTTTAACGAAATCAGCTTCCAAAACCTTTCAAATAAAATTTGGAAAAAGGTTTTAAAGCCGGGAGCAAAATCAACCTTTTCAACACCTTTACCCGGTTTTGTATAATCAAAAAACCCAAAAAACCCCGCCATTGTATCCCCCCATTACTCAATCTTCTTTACAATAATAACACATTTTCAATAAACCGTCAATTATTCAAGCTTATCTTATTGAAAAAGGTTATTTTATAGTGTATAATATAAAAGATAAAACATGTCTAACTGCCAAAATCCTCTAACATCAGCGAAAGCTCGTATGGGGAATTTAGAGTTACGCCGTTTAAAAAACGAAGTCGGTCATACTGCCGAAGGGTTGAAACGTCAATGTCTAATATCCTTTGCGGCGTTGTACTGCCAAACTCAAATACTGCAATTTTGCCGTTATATTCTTTAACGGTGTAGAGTGCGGCAGGTTCTGTTTGTTCTGCTTTGCCTTTTATATCGATGCCGCAATGCATTCCGATTGCAAAAAGAGTGGCAGAATAAAACATTGCAAAAATTACCGCTCCGATAACTAAAAAATGTTTTTTGTACTGCATGGCAATCCCCCTTTTAGGGTATTATTCCACTATACAGGTAAAAATATTCATTTTTTTATGTTTTTTAAAACGATATAAGCTTTTATACGATAAATTACCCTTCTTTTGGGAAAGGAATGGTTATAAAAATGTCCGATACTGCAAAGTTGTTTTTAAAGGTGTTCGTAGGAATTACCTTAGTTGGCATAATTGCCGCCTTGGGTATTATGGGCGGCGCTTTTTTGGGCTTTATGGGTTCCTCCAAAGATTTAAACATTGACGAACTTTCATTAAATGCCACCTCCTTTGTTTATTATACCGATGAAAAAACAGGCAATCAGGTTGAGTATGAGCGTCTTTACGGTGAGGAAAATCGTGTTTGGGTTGATATTGCCGACACACCCGAGTATTTGGGTAAAGCCTTTGTAGCAATTGAAGATGAGCGCTTTTACAAGCATAACGGCTTTGATATAAAAAGTACCGCAAAGGCGGTTTTTGATTATATTTTACGCCGAAACGGTCGGGGCGCAAGCACCATTACGCAGCAGCTTGTTAAAAATGTTACCGGTGATAAGGAAGTTAAGCCAACACGCAAAATAAAAGAAATTGTGCGTGCGATAAGCCTTGAAAACAGACTGACCAAGAGCCAGATTTTAGAGCTTTATATAAATACCATTTATCTAAGCCAAGGCTGCTACGGTGTTGGCAGCGCCGCCGACTTTTATTTCGGTAAGGATATAGGGGAGCTATCCCTTGCGGAATGCGCCGCTATTGCGGGCATCACGCAATACCCGTCTAAATATGACCCGGTAATGCACCCTGAAAACAACAAAGAAAAGCAAGAGCTGATTCTTGCCAAAATGCTCCAGCTTGGCATAATAGACGAGCAAACTCACGATAACGCCGTGGCGGAGCAGCTTGTTTTTATCGGTAAAAGCAAAGAGGCGCAAAGCCGACAATCATATTTTGTCGACCAGGTGGTTAGCGATGTTTTAAAAGACTTGTGCGACAAAAAAGGATATACTGAAACGGTTGCCGCTAAAATGCTTTATTCGGGCGGCTTGCAAATTCATTCCACCGTTGACCCGGTTGTGCAAAACGCAATGGATAAAGTATATACCGACCCGTCAAGCTTTCAACAAGCGCCTGTCGGCATATTCCCCGAATCGGCCATGGTGGTTATTCAGCCGCAAAGCGGTGAAATAAAAGGGATTGTCGGCGGTCGTGGCGAAAAGACGGCAAGCCGAACGCTAAACCGTGCGGTGCAATCTTATCGGCAACCGGGCTCGGCAATAAAACCCATTGCTGTATATGCGCCGGCGGTCGAAAATAACATTATCACCCCTGCAACGCTTTACACCGATAAAGCGGTAACTTACGGCACATGGTCACCCCGAAATTATTATGCTGAATTTAAAGGACCCGTTGCAATAAATTATGCCTTGGAAATTTCAATTAACACCATACCGGTTCAGGTGCTCGAAAAAATGGGCGCAAATGTTGCTTGCAACTTTTTGCAAAACAATTTGGGGATCACATCTTTATCCAAAACCGATAACAACCTTGCGCTTGCTTTGGGGGGGCTTTCAAAAGGCATTTCGCCGCTTGAACTTACTGCGGCTTACGCTACATTTGCCAACAGGGGCATTTATATAAAACCGATTACCTACACAAAAGTTTTTGACAGCGCGGGCAGGCTTATAATGGAAAATAAAAAACAAAACCACAAGGCTATGTCGGAACAAACAGCCGCAATTATGGCAAATATGTTAAAGGGTGTTGTAGACTACGGAACAGGCGCTTCGGCGCGGTTTAACTCGTCATATGCAACAGCCGGAAAAACAGGAACAACCGATAACGACGTTGACAGATGGTTTGTTGGGTTTACGCCGTATTATGCTGCAACGGTGTGGGTTGGCTGTGACAGCCCGCGCTCTATTGCATTTTTTAGCGGCAATCCTTGCATACCTGTTTGGAAAAAGGTTATGCAACAGGTGCATTCCGAGAAAAACCTTGCATCAAAAGCTTTCACACCCGCATCCGGCGTAGTTTCGGCAAGCTATTGCATACAAAGCGGAAAATTACCCGGTGAACGCTGCACAAGTATACGAACCAGTTATTTTAAAGCGGGCACGCAGCCGTATTCAGTTTGTGACGAGCATTTGCCGGAAGAAACAGAAGACCAAGATGAAGATGAAAATGAAGACGATGACGCCGCCGCCGAGGTTGAAGTTCAAGAGGCTCCGAAAACCGAAAAACCCGAGCAAAACCCCCAAAAAGCTCCGCCCGTTGATTTGGGAGAGCCTAATGTTTAAATAATCGTGTAAAAATGTTTGCAAATGCCATAAATAATTTAGCCAACCTTTAAATTCACCTTCGTATTTTTTTATGCATATTATGTTAGTGCAAAGAATACGGAGAGGATTGATAGTAATAATGAGCAGAATGGTTATCGAAGGCGGTAAAAGGCTGGAAGGAAAGGTAGAGGTGCACGGCTCGAAAAACGCTGTTTTGCCGATTCTTGCCGCTACTGTTTTAGGCAACGGAATTAGTGTTATTCACGACTGTCCCAAGCTTAAAGACGTTGCTTCATCAATCGAAATTTTAAGGGGTTTAGGCTGTAAAGTAAGCTGGCAGAATAATACGGTGATTATCAACTCAGAAAATATTTTCACTCATTACATACCGGAAAAGCTGATGAGGGAAATGCGTTCATCTATAATTTTTTTGGGTGCAATAATTTCCCGGTGCAGAAAAGCTACAATATCAATGCCCGGCGGCTGTGAGCTCGGTCCCCGACCGATAGATTTACACATCAAGGCATTTCGCCAACTTGGTATTAAAATTGATGAATCCCATGGATATATATCATGCAGCGTTGATAAAATTGCCTGCGGAGATATACATCTTGACTTTCCGAGCGTGGGCGCAACGGAAAACATAATGCTGGTTGCTTCGCTTGCAAAGGGAGTCACAACAATAAATAATGCCGCAAAAGAGCCTGAGATTGTTGATTTGCAAAACTTTTTAAATAAAATGGGAGCAAAAATCAGAGGTGCGGGTTCATCGATAATCACCATTAACGGTGTAGATAAACTTTCGAGCGTTGAGTATCGTGCCATACCGGACAGGATTGTTGCCGCAACATATTTATCCGCAGCGGCTATAACAGGCGGATATGTTACGGTTAACAATTTAATTCCGTCGCACATTTCATCCGTGTGTTCGGTATTGCGTGAATGTGGGTGTAAGCTTCAACAGGAGGCAAACGCAATTACTATAAAAGCGCCGAAACGCCCCCTTCCGGTTGATTTTGTGCGCACCCTGCCGTACCCCGGTTTTCCGACAGACGCGCAATCGCCCCTTATGGCGGTGCTGTCCGTTGCATCCGGAACAAGCATTATAGCCGAAAATATGTTTGAAAACCGTTTTAAGCATGTGGCGGAGCTAAATAGAATGGGCGCCGATATTAAGGTTGATGGGCGCATTGCTGTTACACGCGGGGTGGAGCGCTTATCGGGCGCTAAAATATCCGCAACCGATTTGAGAGGGGCGGCAGCCCTTGTAATTGCGGGGTTAAATGCCGATGGCATTACAGAAGTTGACGGAATGCATCACCTTGACCGAGGCTATGAAAGTTTTGAAAAAAGCCTTTCAAAACTTGGAGCAAAAATTAAAAGGGTGGATTGACCTTATACAGGAGTGTTATCAAATATGGGTTATGTCAGCAAGACAACATCTGACGGAAGGCTCGTTCGTGTAAAGGATTACAAAAAACGGATACGGCGAAACCGTCTAAAAAGAAAGATTTTGTTTTTTACCTTTTTGCTGTTTTGTTTTGCGCTGTTTTTGCATTTGGCGCCGATATTTAACATCAAAGAAATTTCGTGCGATACAGGAGAGATTGTTTCAAAAGATGAAATTATAACCGCCTCCGGTATCGGCTATGATTTTAATATTTTTCGTACAAACATTAAAAAAGCCGCCAAAAAAGTTGAAGACATTGCTTATGTCAGAAAAGCCGTTATAAAGCGAAAGTTTCCCAATGTTGTAAAAATATCGGTGAGCGAGTGCAAAGCTTTCGGAAACTTGCCGCTTGGCGAAGGTTATGTTTACATAGATGAAGAATGTAAAATGCTTGAATATTCAAGCATTCGAAAAGAGGGGCTGCCGTTGATTTTAAACACCGGCATTATCACCTTTGAGGCGGGCAAAAAATTACAAAGCGATGGAGAAGGTAAAAACAAGGCGCTCAAGGAGTTATTTAAAACATTGACCGATACCGATTTAATCGGTATAATAACCACAGTTGACATATTAAGCGATGACATGCTAACTCTTTTCTACAATGATGCTCTTGAGATTTTAGTAGGTAAAGCGGAAGATTTGGATTATAAAATGGGCTTTGCAATAAAAACAATAGTTGAAAAGCTTGGCGATAACCCCAGAGGTTATTTAGATGTCAGCAATCCGAAATACGGGTTTGTTTACAGAGAAAGAAAGTAGCGAAAGGTATGTGGAATGGTGCGAATACTATGATTTCGACCGTTCTGTGCCATATAATATTTTAGAAAGGAACACAGCATCTATGAAAAAAACTCATGCTCAAATTGCAATTGGCCTTGTTTGCCTTATTATGGCGTTTGCCATAACATTGCAAATAAGAAGCGTTAGCTATAATAGGGCTAACAATGCCGATACGGCGCGTGCGGCGGATTTACAACAACAACTTCGTGTCGAACGGGAACGCACCACAAACCTTTACGAACAAATTTTGGAGCTTAGCAGCGACCTTGAAGAATTTAAAGGCGAGGCGGCAAAAAGCAGTGATTATTCAAAGGTGCTTGCAAAACAGCTTGAAAGGGCGGAAGTGCTTGCGGGGCTTACAACCGTTGAGGGGCCGGGCGTTATCGTTACATTGCGCGATAGTTCGGGGCCAAACACGGGGAATATTGACCCAAGCCTTTATATTGTTCATGATACCGATATTCTATGGCTTATTAATGAGCTTCGCGACGCAGGCGCCGAGGCGATTTCGCTAAACGGCGAACGGTTGATTTCAACATCGGAAATTCGTTGTGCGGGTTCAACGGTAAGCGTTAATAACAACAGGCATGCCGACCCTTATGAAATTATAGCAATCGGCGATTCCGCCAACATGGAAAACGCCCTGTTAATGCGCGATGGGGTTTACGACACCCTTCGCGGCTACGGAATAGGCATAACAATAAAAAAAGCAAGCAAGGTTACTGTAAATGCGTATAAGGGGAATATACTGTTCAAGTATGCTTTTCCTTTGCAACTATCACCGGCTAAGGAGGCGGAATAAATTATGCTTATAATAATACTTTCGCTGCTTATAGGCGTTTCAATCGGGCTTTTTATGCCGTCCGGTCTTTCGCCGGCAACTACCCCCTACATAGCAATAGCAATTCTTGCCGGTCTTGACTCGGTTTTTGGCGGCTTTGCGGCAACGATAAACAGCAATTTCAAAATAAAGGTTTTTATTACTGGCTTTTTTGGCAATGCGGCGCTTGCAATAATGCTTACTTATATCGGAAAGCTTTTGGATGTTGATATTTATTTGGCGGCAATCATTGTTTTCGGAACAAGATTAATGCAGAACTTTGCTGTAATTCGTCGGTTTTTGTTGAACCGATACCTTCCCGATGTGCCTTTAAAAAAACAATAGCTCTTTTGGCAACATTTTTACTTTTATTGCTTTACAAATATCATATTATCCGATATAATAGATAAAAGGATTTTTAATTATTACTTGCGAAAAAGGAGGATTGCTCCGTGTTTGAGTTGGAAATAGAGAACGAACAAGTGGCTCATATAAAAGTTGTTGGAGTGGGTGGCGGCGGGAACAATGCCGTTAACAGAATGATTGAGGTTGGTTTACAGGCCATTGAGTTCATATCGATAAATACTGACAGACAGGCCTTAAAGGGCAGTAATGCCCAAAATATAATCCAGATAGGTGAAAAATTAACGCGCGGCTTAGGCGCCGGTGCCGACCCGGAGGTTGGCAAAAAAGCGGCGGAAGAAAGCCGCGATGATATAGCCCAGTCAATTCGCGGTGCAGACATGGTTTTTGTTACTGCGGGAATGGGCGGCGGAACAGGAACAGGTGCGGCGCCCGTTATTGCAAGCGTGGCAAAAGAGCTTGGCATTCTTACCGTTGCAATTGTTACAAAGCCATTTACCTTTGAGGGTAAAAAGAGAATGTTGCAGGCGGAAACAGGTATAATAGAGCTTAAAGAAAGCTGTGACGCGCTTGTTATTATACCAAACGACAAGCTGCTTGAAGATGATTTGGGCGTGTTAGAGGCGTTTAAACTTGCGGATGATGTGCTAAAACACGGTGTGCAAGGGATTTCAGAATTGATAGTTGTTCCGGGGCTTATTAATCTTGACTTTGCGGATGTTAAAAGGGTTATGAAAAACACCGGCTTTGCACATATGGGCGTGGGTCGTGCAAGCGGCAAAAACAGGGCGGAGGAAGCCACCAGAATGGCTATTAACAGCCCGCTTTTGGAAACATCCATAGAAGGTGCAAAAGGAATTTTACTTAACATTTCGGGCGGCAGCGATATGGGTATGCTTGAAATCGGGAAAGCAAGCGAAATTGTTCAAGAGCTTGCCGATGTTGATGCCGAGTTCATATTTGGCGCATCGATAAAAGAATCGCTTGGCGATGAGCTTGAAATAACGGTTGTGGCAACAGGTTTTGATAATGAAATTTCAAATAAATTTGCTCCTATTGCAAAAGCTGCAAGTGAATCGGGGGCAGAAGATACAATTACAATTCAAAAACTGTTGGAAGATGATGATGTAGATATCCCGCCCTTTTTAAAAAATAAAAAACTTTAAAAATTAAAAGTGCGCAAACTGCGCACTTCAGACTGTAGACAAAGGTCCGCCGCAAGGCGGATTTTTGTTGTAAAAATGTTGAATTTTGTAACAAAAAATGATATAATAGAAGCATAAAAGTCAGTCGTAACAAGGGGTTGAAAATAATTATGC
>Ga0265293_10002921_pt1 | contig 32886 bp, 29 predicted proteins | sample Munlanlewell138R_FD_192505 | JGI IMG/M metagenome (GOLD analysis project Ga0265293, IMG submission 192505) | Leachate microbial communities from a municipal landfill in Southern Ontario, Canada - Leachate well 138R | ecosystem: Engineered > Solid waste > Landfill > Unclassified | place: Canada... | reverse complement strand
CATTGCGAGTATAATCAAAGCTTGCCTAACCTTCTCAGCAAGTTCAGATTTTTTAGAATTTGACTCTAAATCCGTAATATAATTCAAGTCATTCACCCCACAAATGTTTTATATTAATAGTATATAAAAAGGACAAAATCAATATGATGAAGGGCTTGAACCTTTTCACTAAAGTATCAAGATAGATTTGTTTTTTAAAAGACGATTGACTCTAGAGAATCTCTGATTCAATATTAAATTATTCTCTTTTCTGTTGCAATTGCATTTAAAGGGTAATCATGCTTGTCTGTAGGTATACTTTCGCATATTTGACTTTCAAACGCTAAGCCAATTTTATAACATTTTAAAGAGGTTTGTACTAAAAAGCGATCATAATAGCCTTTTCCAAACCCTATCCTATTTTTATATATGTCAAACACCACACCAGGTACAACAATGAAATCCAAATCCTTTGGGTCTATAGCTTTCAATGACTGCAAACTAGGTCCATAAATACCATACTCCCCTTTAACCAAGTTGCTAAGATCAGAAATTTTTGAAGCCACTATCTCTTTCTTGTTGCCATATGTTTTGATTATTGAAGGCACATATACTTTTTTACCCATGGCAAAACATTGGTTTATAAGATCAATAGTGATTACTTCATTTCCAAAGTTCACATAAGCCATTATAAATTCACTTTGAATGAATTGAGGCATTTCTATTATTCTGTCAATAATTGATTTGCTAAAAGATATAACCTCTTCACTCTTCATATCATCACGTTTTTTAATCATCTGTTTACGTATAAGACTTTTATGATTATTCAAAAATATTCACCACCAACTATCAATTATCAGGACTATTTGCTTAAAGTACCTGTAATAGAGCTATCATCATTACAGCAAGCCAAATGTCATGCACTCAATATACTCATCCATAAATTCAATGCTTGCAGAAAGCTCTATGTACTCTATTTTTTTGCATATTTCCAGTGCTTTATCAATATTTGCTGTGTTCATCTGGAGTAAAATCGCACCCGCGCCTGCTGCATTACCTATAGGTTCAACCCTGTCTTCAAGTGCTTTTGGAATCAATCCGATTTTTACCGCACTTTGAATATTTATATAATTCCCAAAACCACCAGCAAAGTAAACTTTCTTTATATCATCTATTTCAATGCCCGCTCTTTTTATTAAAACTTTAATACCAGCAGTAACTGCGGCCTTTGCGTTTTGAAGCTCTCTTATGTCTTTTTGGGTAATTGCCAAAACTGATTTGTTTCCGCTGTCTTCTGCATTGACTAATACAAATGAGTTAAGACCGTCAATCTTTTTCGTGTGTTTATTAAAAGAGGAATTCTGATCTTCCTGTACTCTTCCTGTTTCGTCTATGACGCCAACCTCTAATAACTCCGCTGCTATATCGACAAGTCCAGAGCCACAAATACCAATAGGTTTTTTATCTCCAATAGTTGTATAATAAATTGTGCCGGAAGATATTCTAAAACTGTCAATTGCTCCGGTTACTCCTCCCATTCCATTTCTGATTTGTGCTCCCTCAAAAGCTGGACCAGCAGCTGTTGAACATGAAAAAAGTTGTTGTCTGTTCCCTAAGACTATCTCACCGTTTGTCCCAAGATCAACCATCAGCGAAATCTCATCCTTATCTATCATACCACTTGCCAGAACTGCAGATACAGTATCAGCTCCAATATAGGCAGATACCGAAGGAAGCACTATAGCCATACCATGCTCATTTATATTTATTCCCAACTCTTTTGCATCAAACTCATGGAGCTCAGTAGTAGCTGATATAAATGGGGTTAGAGCAATATTGTGTGGAGAAATGTTCATAATAAAATGAAGCATTGTAGTATTCCCAACAATAGCAATTGAATATATATCATTACTGACCACGTTACTGTGATTTAAGAAATGCCCAATAATATCGTTGTTAATACAATCAATTATAGCCTTGTGCATGCTGTTTAGATTATCAGAAGATTGGTCTGAATAATTTATTCTGGATACAACATCCGCACCATATTTTCTCTGGGGATTCAATGTTGCATAGGTATCTATGCATTTTCCTTCATATAAATCCAAAAGGTAGGCAGCGACTGTAGTTGTACCAATATCCACTGCTATAGCATAGTATGGTTTTTGTAAAGATCTTGATTCAATGTCCAAAAGCTTATTATACCTGTATAAAGTATATGTTGCTTTAAAATTGTTTTCTCTGATAAGTTCAGGCAGTTTGCGAAGCAATTTAAGTGATATAGCTGGATGACCTAAGTGATCAAGTAATCTTTTTAGATCTGATCTTTGATCATTTAAATCAGGCTCATCAAATTGTATTTCTTTTTTAGAAACAACCGGATTATTAAGAGTGAATGGCTTAATTACACCATCAACAGCAATTTGAGCCTCATTTTCAAGCTCAAGAACTTCTACTTCAATATCCTTATCAATATCATAATAGCATGCTAACCTGAAACCTTTTTGAATATAATCTGAACCTAAAAGCATTAATTCCTTTTCTAAAGGTTTTTTCTGTTCATCTTTTATCTTCACCCTACATTTGCCACAGATACCTTTTCCCCCGCAAGGTGAATTTATATAGAAAGAATTTTCATTTAAAAATTCCAGAAGATTTTTCCCATTTGGTACATTAAAATTAAAAGTTTGATCTCCCTTTTTTATTGTTAGTTTATGCATTAAAAATAACCTCCATCCCAAGTAATCACATTATAGTTTAACAGTATTAGGAAAGCAAGTATTGTAAAAAGTTAATCAGATTTATCAATTTTTTTGTTTAAAATTACTACACTCCCTATGTTTTGTGATATGACTGTGCAATAACGTAAACTAGGCTTCATTTGCAAGAGCTGTAGGTTTTAGCTCGAGCAAGCCGAAACTTGCGAAAATGCATTTTAAAATATTACTTTCTTGATTACTTTTATGAAAGCTATGTAACATGAAAAATAAATAAAAAAATGAGAAGCTCTTGCCTCCTCACTTTTTCATTGTCTAGGAAAGTATACTTTCCTAGACAATGGGGATTGCAAAGGGGAAGCCCCTTTGCTGCTTTAAGGAGGGTGCTTAAGGATGCGGAGCATCCGTCGAAGGGAACCATAAGGTTCCCTAGCGAAAAAAAGTGGCGAAGCCACCTTTTTTATTGTCTAGGAAAATATACTTTCGTTTATTGCCAATATTATTAATCACACTTGACAGCACCATCATCATTATCGTCATCACAAGAACATTGACATTCTTCGCAATAAGTTGATGTATCCTTAACACCAGACACTATATCAGCTTCAACTATCTTGTCTTCCTCAATATCTGCTGATTTATCAACTTTATCTACTTCATCTACTCCAACATCTGCTGATTTATCAACTTTATCTACTTCGTCTACTCCAACATCTGCGGCTTTTTCTTCTTTATTTTCGGGTTCTTCAGATTGTGTATTGTCAGTAGTGATTATTTCCTGTTTAGTTCCACACTTGGAACAAAAAGCAACCTCAAGTTCAAGCTCTGCTCCGCATACCGGACAGCCTTTTACCTGTTTTAACGTCATTATCTGCTTTTTAAGTGATTTTATGTTATCAATAGTTGTCTGAATAGCTTCGCATTGCGTTCTATAATCTTCATGAACTTCTTTCCCATTAGCAAATGTCGTAAAAACAAGTTTCCCAATTTCAGTATAAGCTTTGTTTATTTTGTCTTCTTCTGAATTGATATTCAGATTCAGTTTTGTGATTTCCACTAAGTTGCTTGATTTTTTGGCAGCAAATCTAGCCGAATCACCTATTTTTTTTGTTACCGAATCAAAAAACGACATATAATTATCCTCCCTTCGAAAGTTAAATTAATCATTAACTATTATACTACACTAATTGATTAAATATTTCAATAGTAATATTAATATTTTAAAGATTTTTAATTATTATATTAATATATTAACTGCAATCTGCAATATTTTCATTATTTAATACTATTAGCAATATATTGTCTCCATTTCACTTGCATAATATAATTGAAATATGCTCTTAATAATATCATTGTGATTATCAATTGTTACACTATGAATTAAACCTTCATTTACTTGAATATAAAGATTAATTTCAAAATCATCATTGTTATCTAAAACAGCACTGATGATATCAACTGATTTTAAAGGTTTGTTGTAAACATATATCCATTTTTCCACATCATCTTCAATCATTATTTCTCCCTGATAAAATTTTTTAAGAAACCTTTTAATTTCTCCTTTTTTCTTAGACCATAAACTAACTGTAATTGACATAATTGTCCTCCAATATTGCTGTATTTATTAATAAGTCACATACATAAGTAGTTAGACAACAAATCTAAAAACCCTTTATGAAAAATATGTCACCGAACAGTAATATTCTATTGTTAAATAGAAAACCACTTAAAAGCTACTGGTTAGTAATTCTATTCTCAATCCTTACTGATTGCTAGTATTACATACACATGTATTATTACTTTAATTTAAGAAAATAATAATATAAAAAATCAAACTACTTAAGGAGGATAATGAATGGCAAGGAAATTACCTTTTTATATATTCATAATTGCATTAGCTGCTCTAATTTTTACAGGATGTAACCAGGATAATCAAGGGGCACAATTAGAAAAGCAATCTGCTCATCAACAAAATCAGAACGAAGATGTACCTGAGCAGTTAAAAGTGATAGAGGAAAACATTGAAAAAGTATTTACTTTACTTAACGGTCCCACCTCAGATGATGACCTAAAAGCTACTCAAGAAAATCAGCAAGCACAGCAAAAACAATCAAAACAACAGGATGGACAACAAGAACAACAAGGGCAGCAAGAACAGCAAGGACAACAAGGGCAACAGGAGAAACAGGGGCAGCAAGGGCAACAGGAGCAACAAGGACAGCAAGACCAACAGGGGCAACAGGGGCAACAGGGGCAACAAGGACAGCAAGACCAGCAAAACGATCAAGAACAACAAAATCAAGGACCAAAAGAGCAGGTGATGTGGCAGGATATATCAATCATTATTAAAGAGCTTCATTCACAATGGAACACTTATATGCCAATAGCGGCTAAGAAAGGAGCAAACAGTAATTTGATTGAAAACTTTAGCAATTCATTAAATGAATTCACTAATATAGCTGCTCTTCGCAATCAGGATAATAGTTTACTTGCGTTAAATTCTCTTTATTCACATATAGCAGAATTTAGCTCGCTTTACAAAACAAAAGTTTCTCCCGAGATAAAAAGAATTAAATATTTAGCAAGAAACGCAATACTAACATCAAAAAAGGGGGACTGGGCTCGTTCAGCTAGTGACATTTCTACAGCTAAATCATCATGGTCACTGCTAAAAAACACAGTTAACCAGGAGCAGCAGGATATCGCAAATAAACTTGATTTTTCAATTTATGAACTTGAAAAAGTTATAAATGAAAAGAATTTTCTTCTTGCTGAAATTAAAGGTAAAGTTTTATTGTCAAATATTAAGGACATGGAAAAAGAAATGGAAAAATCAATGTAAATTGAGCAAAATAATCAGCCTATTCCGTTTCTACATTATATCATGAATTTCGAAGAAATTGCATGATATAATGTAGCATGTGCGTTTTTTGCTTTAGCAAAAAATATCGCACGTGCATAAATTCCGCCGGAGGCAATATAATAATTATTTTTTAAAAGCGGATTGAAGCTGATTAAATAAAGAGTTTAAATAAGCACATAACTACAGTATAATAATATATAACATTACCAATGAGTGCTATATACAAATTAATCTAGAGGTAAACATGAAAGTATTAGGAATTGTTGTTGAATATAATCCTTTTCATAATGGTCACAAATATCATATTGAAAAATCTCTTGAAGCAACTGGTTGTGATTATACTGTAGCGGTTATGAGCGGTAATTTCGTTCAAAGAGGAGAACCTGCTATTATAAATAAGTGGGCGAGAACAAAAATGGCGCTTTTATCAGGTGTAGATTTGGTCATCGAAATTCCAAGCGTATATGCTGTTTCAAGTGCTGAGTTTTTTGCCTACGGTGCAGTTAAGTTGCTGGAAAGTATCGGTATTGTTGACTATTTATGTTTCGGAAGTGAAGAAGGAGATCTCAGTAATTTAATTTCGATTGCAGATATACTTATTGATGAGGATATGCTATATAAAGAACAGTTAAAAACATTCCTAAAATCAGGACTCTCATTTCCTGCTGCAAGAGCCTCTGCTTTATCAAAGTGCTTTAACTTTTCAGGTAAATTTAATATTGAACATTTATTGCGTTCTTCAAATAATATATTAGCTATAGAATATATCAAAGCCTTAAAAAGAATTGACAGTAAAATAACACCTTATACAATTAAAAGATTAAGCAATAACTATAAAGATAAAGAGCTTTCAGGCAACATCTCAAGCGCAACAGCTATACGTGGTCATATAAAAGAAACATATAACCAATTAGACAATTCTCATATATTTGAACTTGAACAATTTAAAAACTCCTTGTCGCCCATAAGCATATCTATCTTGGAAGATGAATTTAAATCAGGCAGAGGACCAGTTTTTCCTGAATTGTTTGAAAATATAATACTTGCTAATTTAAGGCAATATGGTTTACAAGATATTGAGCAGCTTCAAGATGTTTCAGAAGGTTTGGAGAACAGAATAAAATATTCAGCTGAAAATGCAGGTGATTATGGAACGTTAATTGAAATGCTTTGCGCAAAAAGATATCCGAAGACCCGCATTCAAAGAATTTTGTTTTATTCAATGACCGGACTTAATAAAAATATTTTCAGAGCTTTCGATGGACCCGCATATATAAGAGTTCTCGGATTTAATTCAAAAGGCAGGAAACTGCTTTCAAAAATCCTAAAGCACTCATCCCTGCCTCTTATAACAAAAGCTTCTGCAATTGATAAATCAATTAGCAACCCTATGAAGGATATGTTCAGATTAGAAAATCTTGCTACTGATTTATATGTGCTGGCATATCACGACAAAGCCCAAAGAATGGCTGGTCAAGAATACCGAAATAATATAGTCCTAGTTTAACCGCCTTATACCTCCATTATTATTGGAAGAATCATTGGTCTTCTCTTTGTTCTTTCATACAGATAATCTCTTAAAGTTTCCTTAATTACAGTCTTTTTCCTGCCCCAACTATTCTTCTTTTTATCATCGCACTTTAACAGGGCAGCTTTGCACTTTTCCTTTACATCTTCCATAAGATCCTCTGAACCCCTCACATACACAAACCCTCTTGATATAACATCAGGACCAGCTACAATGTTTCCTGTATCAGCATCTATGGTAATTACAATAATAATAAGTCCATCTTGAGATAACAACTTTCTGTCTTTTAGAACAATGTTCCCGACATCTCCCACTCCAAGTCCATCAACCAAGATATTTCCCGAAGTAACATTGCCGGTAACTCTTGCCTTACTAGAAGAAAGCTCAAGAACTCTTCCATTGTTAAGAATAAAAATATTTTCCATAGGCATACCAAGACTATTTGCAAGAATCGCATGCTGTTTTAAGTGCCTGTACTCACCATGAACCGGGATAAAAAACTTCGGTTTGGCAAGACTGTGAATCAGCTTTAATTCCTCTTGACAAGCATGTCCTGATACATGAATATCAGCAAGCGCTTCATAAATCACATCAGCACCTTTTTTAAATAATTCGTTAATTACTCTTGATACAACTTTTTCGTTTCCTGGAATCGAATTTGCTGATATTATCACAAGATCCCCTGGTACAATTGCTACTTTTCTATGATCAGAAAAAGCCATTCTGGAAAGCGCAGACATTGGCTCACCCTGACTGCCAGTGGTTATAATAGCTAATTCATTAGGCTTATATTTGTCGATATCATTTAAGTCTATTAAAACACCTTCAGGAATTTGAAGATAACCAATTTCCATTGCAACGCCAACGACGTTTATCATGCTTCTTCCGCATATAGCTACCTTTCTTTGAAATTTAACTGAAGCATTGATTACCTGCTGTATTCTGTGAACATTTGAAGCAAAGGTTGCTACCAAGATTCTTCCCTTAGTTGATTCAAAAAGACTCTCAAAAGTATACCCTACAGTTTTTTCTGACATGGTATAACCTTCACGCTCAACATTGGTACTATCGCACATCATAAGAAGAACTCCTTCTTTGCCTAATTCAGCAATACGAGCAAGATCCATTGGTTCTCCTTCAATTGGTGTAAAATCAATTTTAAAATCAGATGTATGCAAAACAATACCTACAGGTGTATGAATTGCAATAGCAACAGAATCAGCTATGCTATGTGTTGAGCGGATCATCTCCACATTAAATACACCAAGCTTAACAAAATCGCCATGCTTTACCTCATTGAGTGTTGTATCACTCAGAATATTATGCTCATCAAGTTTATTCTTTAAAAGTCCCAGAGTAAGTTTAGTTCCGTATACAGGTACATTTAATTCCTTTAAGATATATGGCACTGCGCCAATGTGATCTTCATGACCATGAGTTAATAAAATTGCTCTAACCTTCTCTTTATTCTTTAAAAGATATGATATATCAGGAATTACCAAATCTACTCCAAGCATTTCGTCTTCAGGAAAAGACATTCCACAATCAACAATTATAATATCATTTTCATATTCAAATGCAGTAATGTTTTTTCCAATTTCCTCAAGACCTCCAAGAGGAATTACTTTCAATCTTTTTTGTACTTTTGCCACGTTTTAGCCTCCAAATTTTGTTGTATTCGTAGTATTCATTAATATGATTATGACCCATATAGTCACTGAGTGACTTTATTAGGATAATTCAATGCACTATTCTTATCTTATGCAATAAAATATAGTATAAACATAAAAATACTATGTATAAAATATAACATTATTCCGTATTAAAGTAAAGTCAAAACCTTCTATGTTGCAGGAATCCACCGAAATTGTATGGATTTAATTTGTGTGTCAAACAAAAAAGGTGGCTACGCCACCTTTTTTTTCGCTAGGGAACCTTATGGTTCCCTTCGACGGATGCTCCGCATCCTGAGCACCCTCCTTAAAGCAGCAAAGGGGCCTCCCCTTTGCAATCCCCATTGTCTAGGAAAGTATACTTTCCTAGACAACAAAAAACAGTAGGATTCTAAAAGAATCCTACATAATTTTAACATATTTTACTCCTGCACTATTTCTACTGCTACTCTCTTGTTTCGTTTAACAGCAGATGCTTTTACTACAGTTCTTATAGCTTTTGCAATTCTGCCTTGTCTTCCTATTACCTTTCCCATATCATCCTTTGCTACTTTTAACTCAAGAATTAACAATTTGTCTTTTTCAACTTCATTAATATATACTTCATCAGGATGATCAACAAGAGCTTTTACTATTGTATTAAGTAGCTCCTTCATAATAATAATTACCTCCCAATTTTACTCTACTTTATTCAATAATTCCGGATTTTTTCAAAAGGAATTTTACTGTATCAGTAGGCTGGGCTCCGCTTTTTAACCACTTTTGTGCTTTTTCACTATTGATTTTTATATCAACTGGCTCACTTAAAGGGTTGTAATAGCCAATTTCCTCTATAAACTTTCCATCCCTTGGTGATCTGGAATCTGCAACTACTACTCTATAAAATGGAGTTTTCTTAGCACCTATTCTCTTCAATCTAATTTTAACAGCCATTTGTTTCACCTCCTTAGATCTGTAAAAAAAAATTTTTGTGTTTACTATTGTTTTTCACCAACTCTTTGTCAGATTAAAACCAAATTACAAAACATTTATGTTAAGGTTGAAAAACCGAATTATCAAAACGGTAATCTCATTTTGCCAAATCCTCTCTTTCCTTTTGACATATTGCTCATACTTTTTATCATTTTCTTAATCTCCGTGAAGCTTTTTAAAAGCTTATTTACTTCCTGTACACTAGTACCACTTCCAGCCGAAATTCTCTTTTTTCTGCTGGCATTAATAATTGAAGGATCGTTTCTTTCTCCTAGTGTCATAGATTGAATTATTGCTTCTATACGAACCATTTTACTCTCATCCACATCTATGTTTTTTAAAGCTTTGGAATTTGTCCCAGGCATCATACCTAAAATGTCAGTAAGTGAACCCATCTTTTTCATCTGTTGCATCTGATCAAGAAAGTCGTCAAGAGTAAACTGCTGCGACCTGAGCTTTTTTTCCATTTCAATTGCTTTCTTTTCATCATACGCAGCCTGTGCCTTTTCAATAAGGCTTAAGACATCGCCCATTCCAAGGATTCTAGACGCCATTCTATCCGGGTGAAAGGGCTCTATATCGCTCATCTTTTCACCAATAGCAGCAAATTTAATAGGTTTTCCTGTTACAGCTTTTACAGAAAGAGCTGCCCCTCCTCTTGTATCTCCATCCAGCTTTGTCATAATTAATCCGTCTATACCTAAATTATTGTTAAAGCTTTCTGCAACATTGACGGCATCCTGCCCTGTCATTGCATCAACGACAAGCAAAATTTCATGAGGTTTTATGGCGTTTTTTATATTTTTTAGTTCGTCCATAAGCTCATCATTGATATGCAAACGGCCTGCTGTATCAATGATTACTATATCGTTTTGCTTTGTCTTAGCATGTTCAATGCCTGCTTTAGCAATATCAACAGGATTAATCTTATCTCCCATTGAAAATACAGGTATATTAAGTTGGTTACCTACAACCTGCAGTTGCTTTATAGCTGCTGGTCTATATACATCGCATGCGACCAAAAGTGGATTTTTCCCTTGTTTTCTTAGCAAATTGCCGATTTTTCCGCATGTTGTTGTCTTACCAGCACCTTGTAAACCAACAAGAATATATACAGTGGGAGGCTTTGAAGCAAGAGTAAGCTTGCTTTGACTGCTCCCCATCAGATTAATGAGCTCTTCATGAACTATCTTAATAATTTGTTGACCAGGAGTAAGACTTTCAAGAACATCCTGACCTAGTCCTCTTTCTGAAATTTTGTTTACAAAATCCTTTACTACTTTAAAGCTTACATCAGCTTCAAGCAAAGCCAGTCTAATTTCTCTTGCTATTTCTTTTATATCCTTTTCAGTAACTCGTCCCTTGCTTCTAAGCTTTTTTACTGTTTCTTGCAGCTTGCTTGATAACCCTTCAAACAATGTAGCCATATAAGACAACCCTCCGGTTAATATTCTTAAACCCAACACGCAAAACAAGTGGGTGACATCTTTGTTATTTGATTTTAAAATGGTATAAATAACCATTACTCGTTAGGGTAGTCGATTAGTTGACTAGTTGACTAACTGGTCGATTTCCGCCTTAACTTTTAAAATCTTCTCCTTGTTTTTGCTGTCAAAATTATTCATATCTATATCCTGAATAATTTCTACTATATAACTAACCTTTTTTTTAAAAGACAGATGATTACTCACTAATCCGAGTTTGTTTTCATATTCTATCATAATAACTTTAGATCTTTTTATAATATCATGTACCCCCTGTCTACTTATTCCAAGATGCTCTGAAATCTCAGCCAAAGAATAGTCATTATTATAATAAAGATCTAATATTTCATTCTGTCTCTCGGTTAAAAGCTTTCCGTAAAAGTCCATTAGCATAGTAACCTTATATATTTCGTCCATATCAATCACCAAACAAACTTTAGGGTAAACATCATCATCCCAACCTTAGAGTAATGCAAAAAAGGTGTTAAGCAATTTTACTTTACACCTAATTTTAGATTATAACTTGTATCCTGTCAAGATTTTTTTAAAATTTCTTCAATCCGTGTGTGAATTGTAACTTTAAGTGCCGTACATTTTCATTAATCTTGTGACCATTTATGGCGATTTAGTTTACTTTACTTCATGGAGACATAAGAGCTTCTACAAACTCATCAGCATTAAATTGCTGCAAGTCATCCATTGTTTCTCCTACCCCTATTAATTTCACAGGTATATCAAGCTCTGATTTTATTGCAATAACTATTCCGCCTTTTGCAGTTCCGTCAAGTTTGGTCAGTATAATTCCCGAAATGTCCACTTCATCACCAAAAGTCTTTGCCTGTGATATTGCATTTTGACCAGTTGTTGCATCTAGAACTAATAGGTTTTCTCTTGAGGCATCAGGAAGCTCCCTGTCTATTATTCTATAAATCTTCTTAAGCTCTTCCATAAGATTTTTCTTAGTGTGGAGTCTTCCGGCAGTATCACATATAAGAACATCAGCATTTCTAGCTTTTGCAGCTTGTATCGCATCATATATAACTGCTCCAGGATCTGAACCTTCGTCGTGCTTTATAATGTCTACACCTGCTCGTTTTACCCAAATTTCAAGCTGGTCTATTGCTGCAGCACGAAATGTATCTGCAGCTGCAACAATGACTTTCTTTCCTTGCTTTTGAAGCAAATTTGCTATTTTACCAATTGAAGTAGTTTTGCCAACTCCGTTTACACCTAGTACCACTATCACAGATAGACCTTTTCCAACATTTAGCTGACTGCTACCAATAGTTAATATGTCTTTGAGTTCTTCTCTCAAAAGCGCTTTAATATTAGTAGGATCGGTGATTTTGTTATCTTTAACTTTTTTTCTTATATCTTGAACAATTTTAATTGAAGTCTCAACTCCAACATCAGAAGTGATTAGAATCTCCTCAAGCTCTTCAAATAATTCATCATCAATTTTTCCAAATGTAATTAGTACTTTATCAATTTTTTCAGTAATTCCTTTTCTTGTTTTCTGTAAACCTTGCTTTAATTTATCAAAAAAGCCCATTTTAATTCTCCTATTTCTTCAGTGTTATATTTTTTAAGCCTACTTTTTAGCTTGCTTTTTCACTTAGTTTTAATGACACTATTCCAGAAATACCTCTCTCTTGCATTGTAATGCCATACAGCGAATCAGAAGCTTCCATAGTGCCTTTCCTGTGTGTAACCATAATAAATTGCGTATCACAGGAATATTGTTTTAAATATTCAGCGAACCTGTATACATTAGCATCATCTAAGGCTGCTTCTATTTCATCAAGTACACAAAAAGGAACAGGCTTCAACCTCAAAATAGCAAAAAGAAGAGCAATAGCTGTAAATGCCCTTTCCCCGCCTGATAAAAGAAGCATGTTCTGGAGCTTTTTCCCTGGTGGTTGCACCTCAATGTCAATGCCGCTTTCAAGAACATTACCTTCATCTGTCAATCTAAGTTCTGCGCGACCTCCTTCAAAAAGCTGCTTATACACTATATTGAAGTTTTCATTAATTTGATTAAACCGTTCTAAAAATTGTTTTTTCATAAGAACAGTTATTTCTGCAATAACTTTTTGCAGCTTTTCTTCGGCATTAACCATATCATTGCTCTGGGTTGTCATGAACTCATAACGTTCTTTTGTCTTAATATAGTCATCAATAGCACCTACATTAACAATTCCAAGTTCTTTTATCTCATTTCTGTACTCATTAATACTTTTTTGGGCTTGAGTCATACTACCTATATCCTTTCTAAGTGAAAGAGCGTTATTGTAGGTGAGCTCATATTCATCCCATAATCTGTTTTGTATAGCTTCAAGCTCTGACTCCGCTTTAGCTGATTTTACCTCAATACGACTGTATTCTTCTTTCATAAGCATTACATTGTTGCTAAAGTCTTTTATTTGCCTGGAAATTTCGGTAAGATCCTCCTCCATTCCACGCCTTTCCTCTTCAATACTGTCTATTTCCAGAGTTTTTCCGATCTTGTCATCTTCAGCTCTTTTTATAAGTTTTAGCAAACCTTCATTTTTTTGTGCTAAACTATTAATTTGTTCAGTACTATTATGCTTCTCAGAATTTTTAGTATTAATATTTTCAATGAAATTGCTTTTTTCTTCAGTAAGACGCAAAATATTGTCTTTTATGCCTTCCATGCTCTCCCAAATTGTGCTTGCAGTAACTTTGCAGCTTGTAAGTTTTTCATTAAGTTTATCCCTAGCAATCTGATTATCTCTGTGTTTATCAGACGCTTCAGAAATTAAACCTTTAATATCGTCAATTTTATTCTCTAAGTCTGACTGCTCTTTTATGTACTTCTCTCTTTCTAGTGAAATTTGTTCAACTTCTCTTGAAAGCTGCTTGCTTTCTTGTTCAAGCATTTCAGACTTGGATTTCATTCTGTTAATATTATCATTAATCTGACTTAGGTAGTTCTCATTACGTGCTTTATGAATTAGATTCTCCTGCAATTTATCATTCTTAAGCTTTAAGGCGGCATCAATACGGTTTAGTGTGTCAATCATGCTTTCAATTCTTTCTTCAATGAACATTTCATCTTTGGTTAACTGCAATACCTGTTCAAACAACACAGAAATTTCTCTATTTCTTCCAAGAATTCCACTGCCTTTAGCACTTGACTCTCCACCTGTAATTGAACCTCTGGTGCTCAAAATATCGCCGTCTAACGTTGCGATCCTAAAATTATATTTAAAGTCCTTTGCCATTCTAATACCGGTATCAATATTGTCAACAACCACAACTTTTCCAAGAAAACTCAAGATTATGCCTTTATAGTTGGAATCACACTTTACCAGATCAGATGCAATGCCACAAAAGCCTTTGTACTTACTAATCCTAGAAATTATTCCTTCAGCTAGTCTGGAACCTGTTACAGAACTGATAGGTAAAAAAGTAGCCCTACCCATATGATTTGTCTTTAGAAACTCAATCGCATGTTTTGCATCTTCTTCAGTAGTAGTCACTATATTCTGAAGTGCTCCCCCCAGAGTCATTTCAATTGCTGTCTCGTATTTTTCATCCACTTCAATTAGTTGTGCAAGTGCCCCATGAATATTAGCACCAAACTGACTTGATTCTCTGCACTTTTTTAAAACAACTCTCACACTTCTGTTATATCCTTCAAGATTAGTTTCCATATTTTTAAGCATTTGATATCTGGATTCTTTAAACTGTTTCTCTGACTTTAACTTTGACTGCTTATTCCTTAGAGCAGTGAGTTTTTCAGTATTTTCCTTAATTTCTTTATTAAAAGCTTGTATTTTGCTCTCATTGTTTGTTATTGCCTTCTTTGTAAGCTCAAGCTCTGCATAAACCTCTTCTCTTCTAACATCCTCATTCTTAAATTCATCGTCAATTTGCGATACTTCAACCTGGATTCTATTTTTTCTTTCAGAAACAGATTTGATCTGATTATCAAGGTCATTAACCTGCGTCTTCTTATCTGCAAGAAATTCGAGCCTTTCCATTACTGAAGATTTCATTTCTTCAATTTGTTTTTCATCCTGTCCTAAGGTATTTAGTAATGTCTTTAATTCGTATTCGAGCTCAATCATAAATTTTTCATTTATATTGAATTGTTCGTTCAGCTGCTTTAGTTTTACATCTCGCAGATTCTGATCCTCAGAAAGCTTACTTAGCTTTGCATTAATTTGCTTTATTTCATTATCCAGTCGGTCAATGTTTTTTTCATAATTGCTTATTTTCTCCTGATTTAGCTTTATTTCAGCGTTATACTTTTCAATGTACTTTTCTAGCTCAAAATACTCGTTTCTTGCACAATTAAGCTTTTCAGCCCTAGCTTTAATTAAACTAGCTCTAGTATCATTCTGACAATTTAGTTCTTCAATTTTATTGTTTGTCTCTTCAATACTTTGTTCAGCAGAAACCCTCAAATTCTGAAATTCGTTAATTCTTTCCTTGAGTTTTTCAATATTAATTAAATACACGCTTACTTCAAGGCTTTTAAGAGTTTCTCGCAAGTTTAAATATTTTTTTGCAACTTCAGATTGTTCCTTAAGTGGTATGAGTTGGGCTTCAAGTTCGTTTATAATATCTTTAATTCTAAGAAGATTTTGTCTGGTATTTTCAAGTTTCTTCTCAGATTCATTTTTCCTGAGCTTGTATTTCATGATACCTGAAGCTTCTTCAAAAATGAACCTTCTGTCTTCCGATTTTGTACTTAATATCTCATCAATTCTGTTTTGACCAATAACCGAATAGCCTTCCTTGCCAATTCCCGTGTCAAGAAAAAGCTCATTAATATCTTTAAGCCTGCATTGGGTTTTGTTAATATAATATTCGCTCTCACCCGATCTATAAAGTCTTCTTGTTATTTTAACCTCAGAATATTCTATTGGAAGTGATTTATCATTATTATCTATGGTAAGTGAGACTTCAGCAAAGCCCATAGCCTTTCTATGCTCAGTACCGGCAAAAATAATATCTTCCATTTTACTGCCTCTTAAAGTTTTAGAGCTTTGTTCTCCTAATGCCCATCTTATTGCATCCGCAATATTGCTTTTACCGCTGCCATTAGGGCCTACAATAGAAGTAATTCCTAAATCAAATTCCAAATTAACTTTGTCAGCAAAAGATTTAAACCCCTGAATTTCCAGTTGCTTTAACCGCAAACAAAACACCCCTGTTTTATCATTAGTAACGAAGTATAAGCTTATGGCATCTTTGTCCACTGCTTTTTACATGTAACTACTACCCTTACTATGAAAAATAAGTTTATAGTTCTATACCACTAAAAATTATAGACAACAAGTTTATTGTTGGTATAAACCTTATTATATATATAAATTCTATATTTTTCTAATAATTCCTGCAAGAATCATTTGTTCTTCAACATTTTTTCCAATGCAACTTTTGCAGCATTCTGTTCTGCTTCTTTTTTAGTTCGTCCTTTTCCCTTCCCCCATACCCTATCATCAACCTTTAACTGTAATGCAAAAAGCTTGTTGTGATCAGGACCTGATTCCTCTATTATTTCATATGCAATTTTTTTGTCACTGTTCCTTTGCACTACTTCTTGAAATTCTGTTTTATAGTCAAATTGTAAAGTACCGTTCACAGAATCATGTATCAGATCCTTCATTTGCTTTATTATAAAATTCTTTGCTTGGTCTATTCCACTATCAATAAATATTGCTCCAATTACAGCTTCAAAAGTATCTGATAAAATAGAAGTTCGGATACGTCCACCTGAAAGCTCCTCACCTTTACCAAGTAGAAGAAACTTACCTATGTGAATATTATTTGCACATCTTTCCAGAGAGGTTTCACAAACGATTTTTGCTCTGGACTTTGTCATTTCTCCTTCTGTCATATTTGGGTATTTTTTGTATATATATTCCGACACTACCAAATTCAGTATCGCATCACCAAGAAACTCCAGCCTTTCATTACTTCTAGTATCCTTGTTTTTACTTTCATTTACATAAGAACTATGCGAAAAGGCAAGTATAATATTTTTTTTATTAATAAATTCATAATTTATAATTTCTTCAAAATCTTTGAAATAACTTATCAAAGCCTTTGTAGTTTTCAGCATTTTATCATCCTTCCACCGAAATGCACCATTTGAATCTATATTTAAGGAGCAAAATAATCAAATACTAAAAATAATAAAGCTGTTTAAGCTTAGTAAAAATCAAATAACTTTAGCTAATATAAAATAAGAGTTAAGCATTATATTTCTTAAATGCTATACTAACGTTTTGACCACCAAAACCAAAAGCATTAGATATCGCATAGTTTATATCGGCTTTGCGCCCTATGTTTGGTACATAATCCAGATCGCATTCAGGATCGGGAGTAAAGTAATTTATTGTTGGAGGAATAAACCCATCTTTTAAAGCCATAGAAGTAATGATTGCCTCAATACCACCGGCAGCTCCGAGTAAGTGACCGGTCATTGACTTTGTTGAGCTTACTGCTAATTTTCGCGAGTGATCTTGAAAAAATGATTTAATAGCTGCACTTTCACTCTTATCATTGTGAGGTGTTGAAGTTCCGTGGGCATTAATATAATCTATGTCACAGGTTTCAATTCCTGCATCCTCCACTGCCATTTTCATGCAACGTATTGCTCCTTCACCACCTGGAGCAGGAGCAGTTATATGAAAAGCATCACTTGTACACCCATATCCTACAATTTCTGAAATAATATTTGCCCCTCTGCTTTTTGCATGCTCAAGCTCTTCAATGATTAGTATACCTGCACCTTCACCCATTACAAATCCATCTCTGTTTAGATCAAACGGTCTGCATGCTTTGTTTGGATCTTCATTAGGAGACATAGCTTTCATTGTGCTAAAACCTGCAAAGGCAAGAGGTGTTATTGCTGCTTCTGAGCCACCAGTAATCATAATATCAGCGTCGCCCCGTTGAATTACCTTAAATGAGTCACCTATCGCGCTGTTTCCTGAAGCACATGCTGTAATAGGACAGCTTACAAAACCTTTTGCCCCAACCTCTATAGATATTCTTCCTGAAGCCATATTGGGTATCATCATGGGAATAAAAAATGGACTCACTCTTTTGGGACCTTTTTCCATTAAAACCGTGTGCTGCTGCTCTAATGTTTCAATCCCACCAATCCCAGCTGAAACAATAACTCCCATTTTTGTTTTATCAATTTTGTCTGTTTTAAGACCTGAGTTTTCCATTGCCAACTTTGCTGCCACAAGTGCAAATTGTGTAAATCTGTCCATTCTTTTTGATTCTTTTTTATCAAGATAAACTTCAGGATCAAAATTTTCTACTGTTGCTCCAACTTTTGTTGAAATATCAGAAGTATCAAATTTTGTGATAGTACTAATTCCATTTTTACCAGCTTTTATAGCCTTCCAAAAATCATCACATCCAATGCCTAAAGATGTTATTACCCCAATACCAGTGACAACCACACGTCTTCTCATTATTTTCACCCTCCATTATAAGAGTACGATTTCATTATTTTTATATAAGTACTGCTATTTTTAAATGCAGTAAATTAATTAGTATTGCTATAAAAAAGTCCCTTTTCCAGGGACTTTTTTTATGTGTTATTCTTAATGTAATCTACAACATTTCCCACTATTGAGATTTTCTCAGCTTCGCTATCAGGAATTTCAAGATCAAATTCTTCTTCAAGAGCCATTATAAGCTCTACAATATCCAGTGAGTCAGCCCCTAAGTCATCAATAAATGACGATTCCAAAGTTATATCATCTTCATCTACTCCAAGTTGTTCAACAATTATATCTTTAACTTTTTCAAACATCAACTTTCACCTCCTTCCAAAGGTAGGCTCTAATAATCCGCTATGGAATGCTTTTTGGCACCCTTTGTCAGACAGGGTACTTATTAATATTAAGTTGTTCATAAAAATAATATTACATTACAAGTCCCCCGTCAATATGTATTACCTGACCAGTAACATAGTCGGAATATTTGCCTGCAAGAAAACTAATAACATTTGCCACATCTTCCGGTGTCCCAAACCTGCCAAGTGGTATATTGTTTAGGTAGTTTTCCTTTACTTTCTCGGGCAATACATCTGTCATTTTACTTTTAATTGCGCCTGGAGCAACAGCATTGCATGTGATACCTCTAGAAGCCAGTTCCTTTGCAGTAGTTTTTGTAAGTCCGATTAATCCGGATTTTGAAGCTGAGTAATTTGCTTGACCAGCATTTCCTGTAACACCTGATACAGAAGCAATATTTATAATTTTACCACTTCTTTGCTTCATCATTACCCGGGCAACTGATTTGGTACACAAAAATGCTCCTTTTAAATTTATGTCTAAAACATCATCCCAATCCTTTTCACTCATTCTTAAAATTAACGTATCCTTTGTAATTCCAGCGTTATTAATTAAAATATCAATGCTGCCAAATACTTCTATGGTCTTTTCAACCATAGATTCAATTTCTGCTAAGTTTCGCACATCACCTTTTGTGACAAGTACATTATACCCTGATTTTTTAAATTCTATCGCAGTCTCATCAACAGCGACTGATGCCTCAATATCATTCAAAACAATATTTGCTCCTAGCTGTGCAAGTTTTAAAGCAATAGCTTTTCCCAAGCCTCGGCCAGATCCGGTTATTATAGCAGTTTTACCTTTAAGTTCCATAATACACATCGCTCCTACATTAACAATAATATCCTTTATCAAGAGAAATTCTCTGTCTTAGCAACCAACTACCTCGACAATAATCCATCTAATGTCTTACTTAACGATTCTATGTCCTCAACATTATAACTTATTACATTTTTATCAATTCGCTTTAAGAACCCAGAAAGGATTTTTCCAGGACCAATCTCTACGAATGTATCAACACCATTTTTAATCATATTTCTAATACTTGCTTCCCATTTAACAGTACTGCTAACTTGCCTTATCAATAAATCTTTTATTAATGTCATATCTTCAGTATACTCCCCAGTTACATTTGAAACTACGGGAAATTTCATGTCGTAAAGCTTTACACTTTCAAGCTCTTTTTTAAGTTTCTCCCCTGCAGATTTTAACATACTGCAATGAAATGGAGCGCTAACAGGTAATACAACAGCTTTTTTGGCACCTCGATCAGTAGCAAACGCTGCCGCTTTTTCCACCGCGTCTTTTTCTCCTGCAATTACGATTTGACCCGGACAATTAAAGTTTGTTGGCTCTACAATACCGTAAGCAGAAGCTCTATTACAGCATTCAATAACATCATTATCAGATAGTCCGATTATAGCAGCCATTCCTCCTACACCAACAGGTACTGCTTCTTGCATATACTTTCCTCTTTTTCGGACAAGCTTAACAGCATCGAAGAACAACATTGTGCCTGCTGACACATGAGCTGTATATTCCCCAAGGCTAAGTCCTGCAGCAACATCAGGTTGTATTCCTACTTCAATCAATGGGGCAAGGCATGCAACACTGGCTGTAAGTATTGCAGGTTGAGTATATTCTGTAATTTTTAGTGTCTCTTCATCTCCCTCAAAAACTATTTTTTGAATATCAAAACCAAGCGCATCTTTTGCTTCATCAAACACTTTTTGAGAATTTTCGTACTTAGTTGCTAACTGCTGTCCCATACTTACATACTGGGCTCCCTGTCCGGGAAACAAAAATGCAAGCTTTCCCATGAGCAACCCCCCAATTCCTTAAGATTTTTAATCACTTCCACTTGATAAGCGCAGCTCCGTAAGTTAAGCCTCCGCCAAAACCAACCAAAACAATATAGTCATCTTTTCTTACTTTATTTTCCTTGATGGCTTCATGCAATGCAATTGGAAGTGATGCAGAAGAATTGTTTCCATATTTTTCAATATTGACAAATGCCTTTTCCATAGGTAGATCTAAACGTTTCATTGCACCGTCAATTATTCTAATATTTGCTTGATGAGGAACAACAAGACTTAAATCATCAGTGCTCAGACCTTCTTTTTTTAAAACTTTTCTAGTTGCGCTCTCCATAATTCTTACTGCGAATTTCAGTACTTCACTGCCATTCATCCATATAACATGCTTGTTATCATGCAATCTTTTTTCAATATCCTCTTGAGCAATGTGACAACATGGAAGAGTTAGGTTGTGTCCTTGTTCTCCTATTGCACCTATTTCAGTTTGAAGTATTCCATATCCTTTATCAACACGTCCTACTACAGCGGCACCAGCTCCATCAGATAAAAGTATACATGTATTTCGGTCTTCCCAGTCAGTAACCTTTGATAAACCTTCACAGGCAACAACCAAGATGTTTTTATAATATCCAGTTTCAATAAACTGTCTTGCTACAGTTAAGCCATATATAAAACCTGAACATGCAGCATTCAAATCAAAAGCTGCTGCTTTATGCGCACCTATTTTCCCTTGAATAATACATGCCGTTGATGGTGTGAGATAATCCGGTGAATTGGTAGTTACGAGGATAAGATCTATATCATCTGCATTAAGAGAAGCTTCTAAAAGAGCCATTTGTGCGGCCTCAATCCCTAGGCTAAAGGCTGGTTGGTTTTCTTCAAGAATTCTTCTTTTAAAGATTCCAGTTCTTTTTATTATCCATTCATTACTTGTATCAACTATTTTTTCAATATCAAAATTTGTAAGCTCTTTATCGGGAAGTGACATTCCGGTTCCAAGAATACCAGCACTGTAATGCATATTAATCAATTGATTCTGCCTCCTTATTTCCCAATATGTCTGAAATCTGATTCATAATAGAATTTTTCACAAAATAACTTGACTTAATTATGGTGTTTTTAATGGCCTTTGCACTCGAGCTTCCATGACACTTAATTACTAGTCCGTTAACTCCTAGCAATGGTGTTCCGCCATATTCCTCATAATCCATTCTTTTTGCAATGTTTTTTAAATCTTTTTTAAAGAGCAAAGTAGAAGCTTTTGTAAAGACATTCTTTGTATACATTTCCTTTAAAGTGCTTTTTATAAAATACCCCATTCCCTCAAGGAACTTCAATAATATATTGCCAACAAATCCATCACATACTACTACATCTACTTCTCCTAAAGGAATTTGTCTTCCCTCAATATTACCAATAAAGTTTATCGGTGCTTTTGTAAGAAGCTCATAAGCTTGTTGAACAACACTAATCCCTTTATTCTCTTCTGTCCCTATATTTAACAAACCGACTTTAGGTTTGTCCATATTGTAACATTGCTGCATATATATCGAACCCATAACACCAAACTGCAAATAATTTATAGGCTTACATGTGATGTTTAATCCTGCATCAATTAAAAAGGTTGTTCCGGTTTTTGTAGGTATAGTGGTGCCAAAAGCTGGTCTATCAACTCCTCTTGTTCTCCCAAGAGTAAACAAAGCACCTGCCATAAGCGCTCCGCTATTTCCTGCTGAGATGAATGCGTCTCCCTTTTTATCTTTGAGCAAATTCAAACCAACAACCATAGATGAGTCCTTCTTATTACGTATTGATTTAGTGGGGATATCGTCTCCGTTTATAGTTTCGGGAGCGTGCTCAATTTTAATGCGTGATGAATCTAATCTCCTTTTTTTGACGATTTCTGTGATTCTGTTTTTATCACCTATAATAAGTATTTCAAATCCTTCTGCCTCTTCAATTGCATCCAAACAACCGTTAACAATTTGCAGGGGAGCATTGTCTCCACCCATCGCATCAACAAGTATTACCAAATATCTTCACTCCTAAAAAAAGTTTATTTTAAAAAATTTTGAAGGTATCGCTCCCTAGATATAGCCAATCCTAAAATGCCATACAAAGGTAGTTTACTTTGACTTTACATCTTTTTCAAAGAAACAAGTATGAATTTCCCACGAAAGACCTCTTCACTCTTTCTATATATTTTTACCCAAACTATATACTTATTTTCCATTCTTCTTCTAACCTCTGCTTTAGCAATAAGATTAGTTGATGCATAAACTGGCGTTTTATACTTAATGTTTGCTACTCCTACTAACGCTACATGAGCATCAATAACCGCTATCGCAAGAGATTCTGCAAAAGAATATATATAGTGTCCACGCACAATTTTTGATTTCTCAAAAGCCATATACCTTACAGTTTCAAGAATTGATATACCACTTTCACCTAATTTAAGATCAACTAGTTCTCCAACAATTTCCTCACTTTTTAATGATTTAACTTTGCTATAATTTGACTCAGCAACTTCCTTGATCCTTTGCCTTAATTCTGGTATACCTAACTCTAATCTATCCAATCTGATTGTCGGAACACTCATTGAAAACATATCTGCAAGTTCTTCATCTGTCAAAAAAGGATCTTCCTTTAATTTTTCAAAAAGGATTTTTTGTCGTTCCTTTTTTGTAAATGAAGCTTTACCCATTATCGAACACCTCGCGAGTTTATTTATTAGCACCTGATACTAATTGTTGCTTATAGTAGTATATTATATAAGCTAATATTATGCAATATCTATTTAAATAATTCTTTAAAAATTTTATTAGACTACAGATGTCTTATACATCTATAAGGTAGAAAGCTTACTAATTAGCTTTTATTTAAATCAATCAACTTTAAGTTTTTCTTTAGATAATCATACATAGAATAAACGGTAATAATAATAGCGATCCACATGAACAGTATATCAAATCTATATGTAGTAAATAATGAAAACGGGAAATTATCAAGAAGCATCAATGTCACAGCTATAACTTGTGAGATCATTTTAATCTTGCCCCATTTGCCTGCTGAAATAACTATACCTTCACCGGCAGCCAACAGTCTTAATCCTGTAACAATAAACTCTCTACCAATTATGATCATTGCTGTCCATCCAGTTATAGATTGTCTTTGTACAAGACCTATCAGTGCTGACGTAATGACAAGTTTGTCCGCAATTGGATCAAGAAAAATGCCAAATTTAGTAACCATTTTATGTTTTCTTGCAATGTAACCGTCTATTCCATCAGTAGATGCTGCTAATAAAAATAATATTGCTCCTAGAATGTGACCATAGTTTTTCATAAAATTAAATATAGCTGTAAGCTGAGGTTTGATAAATTGCATATGATCACTCGTTAACAGCCAACTAGGAAGAGGTATTATAAAAAGCATAAAAATCGGAACCAGGAATATCCTCGAAATTGTTATTTTATTGGGTAAATTCATCAACTACCCCTCCTATTAGATCATATTCATCTGTATTTAAAATTTTAACATCAACAAAATCACCTTTGCATAAAGGCTTTGGGCTAGTAAAGTAAACCTTGCTATCAACATCTGGGGATTCTGCATAGGTTCTACCCAAATAAAAAATACCGTCATCGCAAACACCATCGACAATAGAGGTGTAAACCTTATTAAGACGGTTTAAGTTTTTTTCAAAAACTACTTTTTGTTGAAGCTCCATTAACTTATTATACCTGTCAGTTTTTAATTTGTCACTAACTTGATTGCTTAATTTCGCAGCTGGGGTGTTTTCTTCCCTTGAATATTTGAAAACTCCTAATCTGTCAAATTTAATGTTATTTACAAATTCTAAAAGAGACTCAAATTGTTCGTGATCCTCTCCAGGGAATCCAACAATTAAAGAAGTCCTTAAAATAACATCAGGAATTTTATTTCGAATTTTCCGTATGAGAGTTAGAATATCTTCTTTATTTGTTCTTCTTCCCATCTTTTTTAAAATATTGTTATCTATATGTTGAATCGGAATATCTAGGTATTTACAAACCTTTTGGTTTACAGCAACCTCTTCTAATAGTTCATCATCTATGGCTTCAGGATAGCAGTATAATATCCGAATCCATTTTATATTTTCTATCCTGCTTAACTCTCTTATAAGAGTTGCAAGCATTTTTTTACCATAAATATCAATGCCATATCTAGTAGTATCCTGCGCAATAAGTATAATTTCCTTATAACCTCCATTAGAAAGAACCTTTGCTTCTTTAATTATACTTTCCATATTTCTGCTTCTATATTGTCCTCTCAAAGATGGGATTATGCAGTAGGTACAGCAATTGTCACAACCTTCAGCTATTTTTAAATATGCGAAACCTTTACCTGTCGTTATTATCCTTTCATTGTCAAGATATTTTAAGTTCTGTAGTGCTTTGTAATTGGAATAGTGTTCTCCTTCAATAACTTTTTTTAAAGCAATTACAATATCACTGTAATTGCCAGTACCGATAACTGCATCAACCTCAGGCATTTCTTTAAAAATTTCATCTTGGTAACGTTCTGCAAGACAACCTGTAACAACAAGGCCTTTACAGTTTTTATTCTTGTATTCAGCCATTTCAAGTATGGCATTTATAGACTCTTGTTTTGCTCTTTCTATAAAACCACATGTATTTACGATTATAACTTGAGCTTCAGCCTCGTTGTTAGTGATCTCATATTCATTACCAAGCATTCCAAGCATCAGTTCACTATCAACAAGGTTTTTTGCGCAACCTAATGAAATTAAGCCTATTTTTGTTTTCAAAGTATCCTCCTGAATTTTTGTAATATCTTTGAATGCAAATTCCTGTGCTATAACAAAAAATTAGAACACGTTCTTTTACATATGCTATATACACGCATCTAATCAGTGAACTGTTTTAATACATCAATTATAACATTTGTTTCAAACCCTCTGTGTCTTAAAAAAGCAAATGCTTTTTTATATATTTTTTCATCTTTCAAATTATACTTGCCGAACTTCTTTTTTACCAATCCAATTGCAACAGTCATGTCGTCAACTTCCCAACTATCTAAAACACTATCAATGATGGATTCATCGACGCCTTTATTTAACAACTCATATTTCAACATTCTTTTTGATTTAGGCTTAAGCTTACTTCTATCATATATATATTTTTGAGTAAAAATAAGATCGTTAATGTATCCTATGCTTTTTAATTCACTTATTGCGCTCTCGATAATATCCTCATCAAAGGCATCTCGCATAAGTTTTTGCTTTACTTCCTTTTCACTCCTGTATTTTAATGTAAGATACCTCATAGCTTTTTGTTTTACAGTTGTATAGATTATTTGTTCTTTTATATATATGATTTCTTCGTTTGAAATTTCTTCTTTTTCGTAAAAACCTTGTTTCAAATAAACTTCTTCAGGAATCGAAAATACAGATCCATCATCTAAGTAAACCATATAAGTATTCGGGTTCTTTTTGTTTTTTTCTATTAATGTTATCTTCATTGCTTCACACCCTTTAGCCCTTATAAGAACAATAATACTATAATTTCGCATCATCAATCAACTTTTTCTAAAAAAGTTATGATGATATAGTGTAGCATAAAGAACAATTACCTTGTTCTGTTGCTACACTATATCCGTCAAAATCTAAAAAAGCTGATTGAGGTAGCATTTGTTAACGTTAAATTTCTATATCAAAAAAACCTTGTCCTTATTTTATTAGGCTTTCTGATCTTTGTTTGGCTTTTTATCCGAATTCTTTTTGTCTGAATTATCCTCTGCTGCAATCATATTATATTTTATTCTTATTTTTTTCTCGACTTCCTTAGCAATTTCAGGATTCTCCAATAAGAATTGTTTTGAATTTTCTCTGCCTTGTCCTATTCTCTGGTCATTATATGAATACCATGAACCGCTTTTATTAATTATATCACAATTAGCTGCAGTATCTAGTATGCTGCCTTCCTTTGAAATACCCTTCCCATAAACAATGTCAAATTCAGCGTCTTTAAATGGAGGCGCTACCTTGTTTTTAACTACCTTAACTCTGGTTCTGTTGCCAATTATTTCTGTGCCCTGCTTAAGTGATTCAATTCTTCTAACATCAAGTCGAACAGTAGAGTAAAATTTAAGTGCTCTTCCACCAGGAGTTACTTCGGGATTTCCAAACATAATTCCGACCTTTTCTCTTAACTGATTAATAAAAATCGCTGTTGTATTGGACTTGCTGACAACTCCAGCAAGTTTTCTTAGCGCCTGCGACATTAATCTTGCTTGCAAACCAATATGAGAATCCCCCATTTCCCCATCAATTTCAGCTTTTGGTACAAGGGCAGCAACTGAATCAACTACAATAACATCAATTGCTCCACTTCTGACAAGTGCTTCTGCTATTTCTAATCCCTGTTCCCCAGTGTCTGGCTGAGATACTATAAGATTATCAATATCTACACCTAAGTTTTTTGCGTATAATGGATCTAGTGCATGCTCAGCATCAATAAAAGCAGCTTCTCCACCTGCTTTCATCGCTTCAGCAATTATGTGGAGTGCAACAGTAGTTTTGCCTGAAGATTCTGGACCGAACACTTCAACAATTCTTCCTCTGGGTACTCCGCCTACTCCAAGTGCAATATCAAGACCAATTGCACCTGTAGGTATACATTCAATATTTAGGTGAGTATTTCCACCTAACTTCATAATTGCACCTTTACCAAACTGTTTTTCAATTTGTCCCATTGCCGCTTCTAATGCTTTTCTTTTCTCGCTCATATGTAAGTTAACCTCCCTTTGATAAACATAAATTCTGGTAACACACCATTTATTAGGGGAAAATATTTTTGCCCCTTTCGAACATGAGTTCCTGTAAATTATATACCAAAATATCCAGATAGTCAACAAATAAATGTAAACTTTATATTTCTTCCCCTTTATAACTCATATTGTGTAGAAAAAACACTTTCCGAGCAGGTTTCTAACCATTAAAAAAGTGGGCTACTCCACTTTTTTCACTAGAGAACCTTAAGGTTCCCTTCGACGGATGCTCCGCATCCAAAAAAAACTTCCTTAAAGCAGCAGAGGGGCTTCCTCTTTGCAATCCCCATTGTCTGGGAAAGTATAATTTCCTAGACAACAAGTAAAAATTGAAGGGTAACAAGTTCCCTTCAATTTTATGCAAATTCTTATAATTTAAAGAAAGATTGAATGTCCTGCTATTTAAATCTGTTTCTTCTCAAAAATGTTGGTATATCTAGATCAACAGGCGTATTCTCTTTAACAGTTGGTCTGGTTCTGTTAAAATTTGGTTCAGGATTTGTGGATCCGCTTTCTTCTTTTTTTTCAAGCCTTTTGATGCTTAAATCTTCATCAAATCCGGTGGCTATAACCGTCATCATCAACTCATCTTTCATATTCTCATCTATGGCTGCACCAACTATTATGATGGCATCTGGATCAGCTGATTTTTGAACCATTTCAGCAGCTGTATTCACTTCATGAAGACCCATATCAAGCCCACCTGTCAGATTAATTAAAACACCTCTTGCGCCTTCTATTGAAGTTTCAAGCAATGGACTGTCAATTGCTTGTTGAACAGCTTCTTCTGCCCTATTTTCACCGCTTGCTCTACCAATACCCATATGGGACATACCAGTATTTAGCATAATCGTCTTGACATCAGCAAAATCCACATTGACAAGCCCGGGAACTGTAATAAGGTCTGAAATGCCCTGAACACCTTGTCTTAAAACATCATCTGCTTTTTTGAAAGCATCAACAATAGATGCTTTTTTATCGGTAATTTGAATTAATCTATTATTTGGTATAGTTACAATTGTGTCCACAGAGTCTTTCAGCTTTTCTATTCCGCGCTCTGCATTCTGCATTCTTTTGCGCCCTTCAAACATAAAGGGTTTAGTTACGACTGCCACTGTAAGAATACCCATATCCTTGGCAATCTTAGCTACAACTGGTGCTGCTCCAGTACCGGTACCCCCACCCATTCCAGCAGTAACAAATACCATATCGGCACCCTTTATAGCTTGTAATATTTCATCTTTACACTCCTCTGCAGCTTTCTCTCCTATATCTGGATTTGCACCTGCTCCTAAACCTCTTGTAAGCTTTTCTCCGATTTGAATTTTGGTATTAGCTTCAGAACGTAACAATACTTGTTTATCAGTATTTATTGCAATAAACTCTACTCCGCGAAGACCAGCGGAAATCATTCTATTTACAGCGTTATTTCCGCCACCTCCTACTCCAATAACTTTAATCTGTGCAAAGTTTTCCATATCCATATCAAACTCCAGCATGCGAACCCCCCTGACTTATCTTTAGTTAGACTATACTAATTTATCGTTATGTAATATTTAGCATTTAGTATCAAATATATATTAACATAAGCTTATAACGAATACCACAAAAAATTACCCAAAATAAATGTTATTGGGTATTAAATATTATACTATAAAAACCTTTCAAGAAAAGCAACTATTTTATCTAAAATATTTTTTTTATTCTGTTTGCCTGAAATACTAAAAAAGTCCACATTACTTCCCGGCCATAAATCACCAGGGCATGATGCTAAAAATCGAGCCATAATCTGGCAAGTAGCATATTCCGGTTCTTCCGAGTCTTCAAAGTCAACAGCTCTAACAGGAATGCTAAACACATTGTTCGCAAGTTCAATACATCCAAGTAGTTGTGATATTCCACTTCCTGTTAAAAGAACTTCTTTGGCCTTAAATAAGCTTTCATCATTTTGAATTATCATATCTTTGCCAAGCGTAAATATTTCTTGTATTCTTGCTTCAATTATCTCAACTACCCAAGACAAAAGTATTATCTTATTATTTCTGCTATCGTTAATATCACTCACTGTAAATTCACTGTCTTCCTGTATCATGGAGAGTAACGCCAACCCACACTGTTTTTTAAGCTTTTCAGCTTCATCAAAGGGGATCTCCAAAGAAATTGACAAATCGTTTACTATATTATACCCTCCAACTGGAAGAGAGTTGCTAAAAACTAGCTTGTCTCCCGAAAAAACAGCTATATCTGTTATATCTTCATTAATATTTATAACAATAATTCCAGCATCATCTTCATTTTCAATATTACTTTCAGACACTGATTTAGCTATAGCCAGAGGTTCTATAATAAATCCATCAACTTCAAGATCAACATTATTCATGCATCTCATAATGGTATTGATATGTTCTTTAAATCCGCAAATGACGAATGCATCAATTCCCAAACGGCTTCCTAACATACCTGTTGGATCAAATATCCCTTCATGATTATCTAAAATATAATGTCTTGGAATAATATCAATAAGTTGACACTCGCTGTTAAGCTCAATATTCTTTAATTCATCATTTATAAGTTTGATATCTTCTGAAAGAACCTTACGATCTTTTCCTAAGATATCACAAAACACACGCTTATTAATAACTTCAATATGAATAGGTTTCAAATTAATATAAGCAGAATGCAATGAAGCACCAGCCATAGTTTCCGCGTGCTCGATAGCAGAACTCAATGCTGCTGATACTAAACGAGGATTAGTGATGAACCCTTTGTTAATTCCAGTACACTCACTTGTACCTTTACCCAGAATGCTGTATTTATTATGTTCGGTACTGCAAATAATAGTCGAAACTCTGTTGGTTCCAATATCAATTATTCCATAGACTTTTTCCACTGCTATGCCCCCTATAAATGTACTGCTGTTTATTATATGGAATTATTATGTTCCTCTATATCTATACTATCTTTTTTTATTAATCGGTTCAATAAAATTCTTCTAATTTTTGCAAAGTTCACAAATAAACGGTTTCCAAACGCAAAAATTGCGGCGAGATGAAGCGAAATTCCAAGTTTATCTCCTATGTATGCAAGTAATGCAGCAAGTAAAGCATTCCCGAAAAAACCAGACAAAAATATTTTTAAATCAAATCTATTCTCCAAGGTTGCAACAGCAGCTCCAAAAACTGAATCAAGTGCTGCAAGTATAGATATTGCAACATAATTTGAATACTGAAACGGAATATTGTATGGAATAAAAATTCCCATTAAAATTCCTATAATCAAACCCAAAACCGGTAGCAAGCTATAATCACTCCAATCTATATATTATAAGGAAGTCGTTTTTCAACGTTTGAGAGTAGGATTTTTGCTTAATGTAAAATCAAGTAACCCTATTTCATCTTTAATATTGGTAAAATATGCTTCCTTTATAAAAGTTATTTTATATTCAATATCTTTAATATCTCCAAGATTCACAACTAAAGTATCATTTATAAATAATTTTATGTTTCTTGAATCCTCAATATCAATACCTTTTACTAAATCCAATATTTGATATTTTTCGGATTTATCTGATTCTGCAATAACATCCACAATCTTAGAAGCACTGCCAAGCTTATCAGGATAATTACATTTAAGAGGTTGTCCAATTTTGTAATATGAAAATTCTATACCTCTTATCACAGGATGATTAGTTACAGGTTCTTTAAATGAATCCATTACATAATTTCCCTTATCTAATAAAAGGAAAGCTCCCAGACAGGTAACCAACATATGTGGCTCCCTGTCAACAGCTTTAATAATAACTTTATCAGGTATTACAAATTTTACCTCAGCTTCTTCAATATAAGGCAGTTTTTCTAAAATTAACTTCTCTGCGTTGCCGTTACGAAAGCTAAAAAAGTATTTTAAATTTTTTCCTATTCCCCTAAAACCATTTTCACCTAAGTTCACACCACTTGCCCTTATAATCTCGTCTGCTGAATGTTTTTCTGAACCAGAGGCACTTACTTCTTTTATTTCATAAAGGGGAGACATAGCAATTGCAGTAAACACTCCCAAAGCCAAGAGTACTACAACAATAAAAATCAATAATTTTCTGGTTTTATTACTTTTATCTTTTGTTTTTTTCATAATACTCATTACTCGAATTATTCATCTTTATTTTTATTCAAGTACCCTACTCCTTGTCAGCAAGATATTTTTAAATTATAGCCCATAAGTCACAAAAAGACTTACTGGGGAGCAATCATAAAAATTATATCTTTTTAAATTTCCTAAACCTTCGTAGAAGGCTGGATAAATTCAATCTCAATTAGCTCTTGTTATATCTGCACCGGCCATTGAAAGTTTTTTCTCAATCGCCTCATAACCTCTATCAATGTGATATATTCCATTTACAACAGTAGTTCCTTCAGCAGCTAAACCTGCTAATACAAGTGCTGCTCCACCTCTTAAGTCACGAGCATTTATATTTGCACCTGTTAATTTTGGTACGCCTTTTATCAATGCTACTCGTCCTTCTAATTTAATATTGGCACCCATTTTCATAAGCTCGTCAACATACATATATCTATTTTCAAAAACAGTTTCCACCATAATGCTGATGCCGGTAGCTAACGATAAATAAGCAACTATCTGTGCCTGCATATCAGTCGGATAACCGGGGTATGGTAATGTTCGTATAGTATCAACCGCTTTAGGTCGATGTGGTCCTCTGATTCTTATTGAAGAACCCGAAACATTTATTCTGCAACCACTGTCTCGAAGGTTATGAATAATTGAGCTTATATCATCTGCAACAGTATTTCTAAGCACTAGATCTCCGCCTGTTATAGCCGCTGCAGTTAAATAAGTCCCAGTTACAATTCTATCCGGAATAATTGTGTGTTCAACACTTCTTAATTTCTTATTTCCACCTTTTATCCGAATTACACTGGTGCCAGCTCCATGTATATCAACTCCAAGTGCAATTAAAAAATTTTGAAGGTCGCTGATCTCTGGTTCTTTTGCAGCGTTTCTGATACATGTTTCACCTTCTGCAAAAACCGATGCTAGCATAATATTCTCGGTTGCGCCAACACTTGGATAATTAAGTTGTATCTCACATCCTTTTAGTTTTTCAGCTTCACAATACAAAAAACCGTGTACTGCTTCAGTAACCTTGACCCCCAT
>Ga0265293_10002920_pt1 | contig 32889 bp, 33 predicted proteins | sample Munlanlewell138R_FD_192505 | JGI IMG/M metagenome (GOLD analysis project Ga0265293, IMG submission 192505) | Leachate microbial communities from a municipal landfill in Southern Ontario, Canada - Leachate well 138R | ecosystem: Engineered > Solid waste > Landfill > Unclassified | place: Canada... | reverse complement strand
CATGACCATCACATTTTCCCTTTTAGCTTCCTTGATAGTAGCTTTAACTTTTGTGCCTATGCTCAGTTCAAAGTTTTTAAAAGTGGAAAAACCTAATGAAAATATAAAGTCCAAGTCCGCCGGTAAACTTTTTAAAAAGTGGGATGATATTATAAATGGTATTGACAGGCTTTATCACAAAGTGCTTTTATGGGTTCTCAATCACAAAGGTAAAACAGGTATTATAGTTTCCTGTGTATTTATTGGGAGCCTTCTGCTTATACCTTTTATAGGCTCCGAATTCTTTCCGTCAATGGACCAAGGTATGTTCAGCGTAGATATAGAAATGCCTAAAGGCAGTTTGATAGATATAACAAATGATTTGGTAAAAGAATTGGAGAATCTGATATTTGATATTCCGGAACTTGATATCATGAATGTGAGTGTAGGCGGTTCAGGTGTTTTATCAGGAATATCCGGTTCCGGCGGTGATTCAGCAACCATAAGTGTAACCTTAAAACCTTTATCTGAAAGGCAAAGAAGCACGTCGGAAGTGGTGGAAGAGGTGCGGAAAAGTGTTGAAAGCATAGCCGGTGCCGAAATAAAAGTAAATGATCTATCTGCGGGTTTTGGCGGCATGAGTGGAGGCGGTGCCGTATCAGTTCAAATCAGCGGACCTAATCTAGAAGTATTGGAGGATATCTCCAAGGATGTGGAAAGGATTGTTTTGGACACGGAAGGAACAAGACAAGTTGAACTGAGCATAACCGAGGGTAGGCCGGAAGCACAAATATATATAAACCGTGACAAGGCGTCGGCTTATGGGTTATCAACTGCTCAAATCGCATCTGTTGTCAGGACTGCTGTAGATGGCAGAGTTGCAACCACATATAAAGTAGATGGTACTGAAATAGATATTAAAGTTCAATATCCTGAAGAAAAAAGGAGAACTCTTGAACAGCTCAACTCTCTTTCCATATTATCACCTTTAGGAATCAAAGTGCCCTTGATGGATATAGCCCATATTGAAATACAACAAGGGCCTGTGAGCATAAGCAGAACAGATCAAGAAAGATATGTAACTGTAAAAGGAGATGTATTCGGCAGAAGTGTCGGGGATGTGAATAAGGAAATAAAAAATAAGGTTAAGGATTATAATTTAATAGACGGCTATTCAATAAAGTTTACAGGAGAGGATGAACAAATGGTGGAGGCCTTTTCCGATTTGACTTTGGCTTTAATACTGGCCATATTTTTGGTTTATATGGTTATGGCGATACAATTTGAGTCCTTGGTATATCCTTTTATAATAATGTTTTCCGTGCCTGTAGCATATTCCGGTTCAATAATCGGTCTTGCGCTGACGAATAATCCTTTAAGTGTACCTGCTTTTATCGGCGTCATTATGCTTGCGGGTATAGTTGTTAACAATGCTATTGTTTTGGTAGATTATATAAATACTCTTAGAGAAAGAGGCTTAGATAGAGAGGCAGCCATCATAAAGGCAGGACCTACAAGACTTCGTCCTATCCTTATGACTACCCTTACAACTATACTTGCTATGATTCCTTTAGCCCTAGGTGTCGGAGAAGGTGCGGAAGCCATGGCACCCATGGCTATTGTAGTTATATTCGGATTGACCACTTCAACGCTATTAACCTTGCTTATAGTTCCAATAGTCTATTGTTTAATGGATAGTCTATCGTTAAGTGTTAGAAGTAAGCTTAAAAATTTCATATAGATTTGGCTTGCACGCCTATATTAGAAGCCTCTATTACCTTTAAACTCCAGCCGCCCTTTAAACCTAGGAGGAATTTATTCATTTCTATTTCAAACATGTCATCCTTACTATCCAGCATGGATACAATAGTGGGACCGGCACCGCTTAAAAAGGTGCCCAATGCACCCAGAGAATTGGCCATGTTCGTAATTTCATCGAATCCGGGAATAAGGTGCTTCCTATAGGGCTGATGGATTTTATCCTTACATGCAAATTTTAATAGTTTACCGTCTCCTGTAATCATAGCGGCAGATAAGAGAGCTGATTTGCTCACATTAAATACAGCATCTTTATATTGAATGCTATGGGGTAAAGCATTTCTGGCCACTGTTGTGGATAAGGTAAAATCAGGTATCATAACACCGTATTTAAATCCGGTAAAAGCTTCTTGACGGAAATACACAACCTTATCTTTTTCTAATGATGATATGGTATAACCGCCTAAAAATGCAGGGACAATATTATCCGGATGCCCTTCTATACTTGTTCCAATGTTTATAAGTTCATCTATAGATAGATTCGCTCCGGATAGGATATTACCTGCGATGCAGCCGGCTGCGATACAAGCCGCACTGCTACCCAAACCTCGGCTTATGGGTATGCCGATTTCCTGTTCCATACTGATTTTGGGTACCTTTTTATCCATAATCTCAAATATCTTTTTCATAGAGAGATAGATTAGATTTTTCCTGTCATTAAACTCTTCATTGGATTCTTTAATAATTATTTTATTCTCAATATCAAGAGCTAAGCCCATACAATCAAAACCGGGGCCTAGATTTGCAGTTGTTGCTTTAACAGCTATTTCAATCATTGATATCGCTCCGTTTCATATTTTTAATGCCGAACATCTATGTCTTAGTCGTTTCTTATATAAAAAACTCTGATAATTCATCCATATCAGCATTTATTTTTTTAATATCCATGTCAAGCTCCATAGCCGTATCCGGATCTTTTAAACCGTTTCCCGTTAATATGCATACTATGGTTTTACCTGAAAGGTTATTGTTTTTTAAATATTTAATGAGTCCTGCCAAGCTCGCACAAGAAGCGGGCTCTGCAAAGATACCTTCCCGTGAGGATAATAAAGAATAGGCTTCAAGGATTTCCCCATCGGTTACCTTATCTATTGCACCTTGGGATTCTTTTATAGCTGTATTTGCTTTATCCCATGAAGCCGGATTTCCTATTCTTATAGCAGTTGCTATGGTTTCCGGATTTTCGATTATTTTTCCTTCAACAATAGGTGCCGCACCGGCTGCTTGAAACCCCATCATCTTTGGATATTTATCAATTACATTATTTGCTTTATACTCCTTATATCCTTTCCAATAGGCACTGATATTTCCTGCATTGCCAACAGGCATAAATTGATAATCCGGTGCCTTGCCTAGGTCGTCACATATCTCAAAGGAACCGGTTTTTTGCCCCTCCAACCTATAAGGGTTTATCGAATTAACTATGGTAACAGGAAACAATTTTGCAGCATCTCTTACCAGATTAAGTGATTGATCAAAGTTTCCTTTTACTTGTATTATATCTGCACCATAGATGACAGCTTGGGCAAGTTTTCCCAAAGCCACTTTACCTTCGGGTATCAGAACAATACATCTGATGCCGGCTCTTGCTGCATAAGCAGCGGCTGAAGCCGATGTATTACCTGTAGAAGCGCAAATGACATTTTTTGCGCCATCATTTACAGCTTTTGTTATTGCGGCTGTCATACCCCTATCCTTAAAAGAACCTGTAGGGTTGGCACCTTCATATTTAAAATACAATTGATTATTCCCTATGATGTCCTTTAGATTTTTTGATTCGATTAATGGTGTATTACCTTCATTTAAAGTTATAATATTGTCACAATATATATTCTTTAAATATTCTCTGTATCTTTCAATTAAACCTTTATACATAATATTTCTCCTATTCCATAGCTATTATTTCTATTTCTTTGCAACCTTTGCAATCTGCTATTTCTTTAATTAATTTTGCCGGGGTTATGCTCATGTGTTTTGTATCAATGGTAAGAGTCAAGGATGCAACATCTAATACGGGTATATTTTGATTTATTGTTAAAATATTGCCTTTAAACGAAGCTATAATATTTAATATATTAGATAAGATGCCCGGTTCATGACTCAAGAGCATAAAAATGTTTACAATTCGCCCTCTTTCTTGAGTTGTATAATCAAATACCGTATCTTTATATTTATAAAAAGTACTGCGACTAAGTGATACCATAGCACATGCCTGCTGAATTGTATTTGCATCCCCGCTTTTTAATAGGTTTTTGGCGGCAATAACTTTTTCAAAAACATCAGGCAAGACATTGGTTTGTACTATCAGCATTCTATTTTCAGTCATTTTATACCTCCCTTGTGTTTGCTTTAAATAGACTACTGTCTAAACTTATGAACATATAATAGCATATGCAAATATGATAATCAATAAGCAGAATCCCTATAAAAAGTATTAAGAAATTATATTTGCAAAAAAATCGGCATTGTTTTATAATGGTATCTGTAAATGAATATGATTGAAATCTTCAGGGACGGGTGCAATTCCCTACCGGCGGTATAGCCCGCGAGCCGAAAGGCAGATCCGGTCAGATTCCGGAGCCGACAGTATAGTCTGGATGAAAGAAGGTTATTTTAATACAAATAGCTTAGTAAAGTCCCTGATAAAATCAGGGGCTTTTTAGTTTTCAAAAACATAATTATAATTTTTGGGAGGTAACAAAATTGAGAAATTTAAGACTGCAACTCATTACAAAAATAGGTATTTTATCGGCTTTAGCATTTTTATTGTATCTGTTTGAATTTCCTTTGCCGCTTTTTCCGCCATTTTTACAAATTGATTTAGGGGATTTGCCGGCAATAGTGGGTGCATTGGCGTTAGGTCCTTGGGTAGGCGTAACCATTCAATTGATAAAAAATATCTTGCATATACTTTTGCGCTCACAAACCGGAGGGATTGGCGAGTTGGGGAATTTCCTTACAGGTTCAGCTTTTGTATTAACTGCTTCAATGGTTTATTTTAGAAATAAAAGTAAAAGAACTGCTGTCGTCGGTTTGGTTTCCGCAACAATCGTTATGTCGGTGGCAATGTGCTTTTTTAATTTCTTTGTACTAATACCCGTATTTACAAACCAGCCCATATCTATGAGTCTATTGCCGATGATACTTACATCAATTCTTCCTTTTAATTTATTAAAAGGTGTTATATTGTCAGGGATTACGCTGATTTTATATAAAAGTTTGTCACCAATATTGCATATGGAACCGTATTCAGAGACTGTTGAAAAATGCGGGAAATAAGAATACAGTTATGGTGTGAACATCAACCGTATTGTGGAAACCATGGATGAAAATTAGCTTTCGTGTATACTTTTTATATAAAATGAAATATAATATTCATAACGGAAAAAAAATTCCGGAGCGGTATTCTTGTCGCTCCGGTATTTGTATTGTATTAAGAACTGTTTTACAATAAACGGAGGAATATATGCTTAGAATTATCTCTAAATCTTTAGAAGATACAATAAGAATTGGCATAGATTTATCGAAATATTTATCTGCCGGAAATATAATATGCCTCACAGGGAGCTTGGGTTCAGGAAAAACTTCCTTTACAAAGGGGTTAGGCAGAGGTCTTGGTGTTACCGAATATATAACAAGTCCGACATATACGATTATTAATGAATACTATTCGGGAAGAATTCCATTATATCATTTTGATGTATATAGACTGGGAAGTTCTGATGAAATGCTTGAACTTGGCTGTGATGAATATTTTTTCGGTAATGGGATTACTGTTTTAGAGTGGGCTGATAATGTTTCAGAAATACTGCCGGAAGAAAAACTCTGGATTACGATGGGTGCAGGGAATAATTTTGATGAAAGAACCATAACCATGGAAGCTTACGGGGATGACTATAAAGCTATGTTGAAGGAGATGAAAAATAGTGAAAGTTCTCGCTATTGATACATCAACAGTAGCCGCTTCGGCTGCATTGATTCTAGATGGAGACTTGTGTTGTGAATACTTTTTAAATGATGGTAAGAAACATTCAGAAAAAATTATCGATATTATTGACATAGTGATTAAATCATGCGGTTTGAAGGCAAAGGATATAGATGTGTTTTCCTGCTCCACGGGCCCCGGTTCCTTTACCGGATTAAGGGTAGGCGCTTCTGCGATAAAAGGTATTGCTCAAGCCTTGGGTAAACCTATTGCCGGGATACCTACTTTAGAAGGTTTAGCTTATAACTTATGGGGGTTTAAAGGCCTTATATGCCCCATTCTAGATGCACAAAGAGAGATGGTGTATTCAACTTTGTTTAGATTTGAAGGCGATACATTATTAAAAATAAAAGATTTTTCCGCAATAGGGATTGATGATCTAATTTATAGATTAAACTCTTATGATGATGATATTGCTTTTTTGGGTGATGGAGTTTTTCTTTATGAAAGCCGGATTAAAAATTCTTTAGAGAGGGCTTTTTTTGCCGATGCCGGAAATATGCTTCCCAGAGCTTCTTCGGTGGCATCATTAGCAATCACTAAATATAACGAAGGTCATTTAATCAAGTATAACGATTTGAGACTTGACTACATAAGAAAATCTCAAGCAGAAGTAGAATATGAAAAGAACTATGCAGTAACTATAATGAATATGGAAGCTGAAGAAATAGGCGAGGTACTGGAAATAGAAAAATTAAGTTTTAATAATCCTTGGTCTTATGAATCTTTTGATTTTGAAATAAATAAGAACAATCTATCAAGGTATATTGTGGCTAAAATAGATGGTAAAATAGCCGGCTATGCCGGAATTTGGTTTATTCTTGATGAAGTGCATATAACGAATATAGCTGTCCATCCGGATTATAGAAATAGAGGTATTGGAGATAAACTTATTAAAAAGATTATAAGTATTGCAGGAGAAAGCAGCTTAAAGGGGATAACATTAGAAGTAAGAAATTCTAACAGTCAAGCAATTTACTTATATGAAAAGAATGGATTTAAATCAGAGGGATTAAGAAAAAAATATTATGCTGATACCGGGGAAGATGCTATAATTATGTGGAGAAAGATGTAGAGTAAAGAATGTAAACCAAAGACAAGATAAACAAGAGTTTTGCTTTATCAATTTAATTCAATATGCTATAATGTGATAGTTGCATAATATAATAAAATTTTTTTACAAAATGGCAGGAGGAGAATAATGTTACTTCGAGAACTGGTTATTAATGAAAATGTTTTAACACTAAACGAAATTGGAGATTCCTACATAATTGAGTTAAAAGACAAAGATGGTAGAAATTTATTTTTTCATGAGTATGCTGATTATGAAGATATAAGGGAAACTCTAGATCTAATAGTAAAGGAGTATGAAGAAAAAGTTATTACAATTACCAGTCTTTTGGGCATCTTGAAAGACAGTAAAAAGTAGTTTTATACTCAGATAAGGCGGGATATAATCCTGCCTTTTAAATTATTTAGATTAAGACCGGGAATAATATATGGACTTAGTTTTGTAAAGCAGTCGCTGATGGAAAAATTTTCGTTTAGCTCAAATAACATAGAATGACAGGGGCTTCGCTCAAAGTGACAGTATCTTTTGTGCAGAATGAAGGAGTGCCCCTATCGGAATAACAGTGAGGAGAAGTAATTGTTTATGGAGGTTCATTATGGGGAAGGATATAAATATTTTAGCAATTGAGACTTCATGTGACGAGACTTCTTCTGCTGTGGTGAAAAATGGCAGAGTAGTTCTGTCAAATATTATTTCCAGTCAAATAAACACGCATAAAAAATTCGGCGGTGTGGTGCCGGAAGTAGCGTCGAGAAAGCATTTGGAGAACATCAGCGGTGTAATTGATTCAGCCATGAATCAGGCAAAAGTAGAGTATAAAGGTTTAGATGCAATTGCAGTTACCTATGGTCCCGGCTTGGTAGGTGCATTGCTAATAGGATTAACTACTGCGAAGGGATTGGCTTACGGTTTAAATATTCCCTTAATAGGCATAAACCACATAGAAGGTCATATTTTTGCAAACTTTATACAATATAAAGAGCTGGAGCCCCCCTTTGTTTGTCTTGTGGCTTCCGGCGGACATAGTCATATTATAAATGTTTTAGACTACGGCCGTTATAAAATTATGGGGAGGACTCGGGATGATGCCGCCGGGGAGGCCTTCGACAAGGTGGCAAGAACATTGGGATTAGGGTATCCCGGAGGTCCTTTAATTGATAATGTATCAAAAAAAGGAAAGGCCGATGCCATTGATTTTCCAAGAGCGTATCTTGAAGAAGGCAGTTATGATTTTAGTTTCAGCGGATTAAAATCTTCCGTTCTAAACTACATTAATTCAATGAAAATGAAAGGCACGGAAATAAATACAGCAGATGTTGCAGCCAGTTTTCAGGAATCGGTGGTTGATGTTCTTTCAGACAAATTGATTTGGGCTGCAATTAAAGAGAAATCACCTTACGCTGTGTTAGCCGGCGGTGTAGCAGCCAATAGCAGGTTGAGAGAATTGTTGGCGGAAAAGTGCGGAGAAAACAATATCAAAGTGTTATATCCTGATCCTATATTATGTACCGATAATGCCGCTATGATTGGTTCAGCGGCTTATTACAAATTTATAAAGGGTGAAACTTCTTCACTAAATCTCAATGCAATTCCCAATTTATCTTTAGGCTTGTAATGCATCTAAACCTTTGCTACAGTTCATGATTAGTATATATTTATATTTCTTTATTGTAGATTATTAATATTTGATTAAGATTGCGTTGTGGAAAGGCTTAGAATCTGTTAGCGCAGTAGAGGAATAGTTGCGTCAACTAACGTCATCCTGAGCGATAGCGAAGGCTCTTATGCTTCAATGGAAAACTGCTGTACCGGGCGATCACAGATCGCACCTACGGCAATCATAGCAAATATAATAAGCTTCTTACCAGAAATAGTTAGAGTATGTACGATAACAGAAACGTTAGTATATGCCAACCATAGAGACATTGTTTGATTGACTTTTAACAATAGATATAATAAAATTAATTAATGCAGACCCCACTTTATTAAACAAATTTTAAGAATTTTAATATTTTATAGATTTATTGCTTTTAGGAGTTGGTGTTATGGAGAGATTTAGCAATATTTCAATGGCAGTTGTAAGAAGGCTTCCAAAATACTATAGACATTTAGGCGAAATAAAAAAGAAAGATATAAAGAGAGTTTCCTCTCAAGAACTTAGTAAGATTACCGGCTTTACTGCCTCTCAAATCAGACAGGACTTAAATTGTTTTGGTGGATTTGGTCAGCAAGGCTATGGTTATAATGTAGATGATTTATATCAGGAAATAGGTAATATTTTAGGACTAAACAGGATTTATAAAACCGTTATTGTCGGTGCAGGCAACTTGGGTCAAGCCATTGCAAATTATTCATTTTTTGAAAAAAGCGGTTTTATAATCAAAGGAATGTTCGATATTAATCCAAAAGTAATTGGTTTAAAGATTAATGATAAAAAAGTTTATGATATTGAAGAATTAGTGGAATTTATTAAAGATAATGAAATAGATATTGGTATTATAAGTACACCCAAAAATCAGTGTCAGAAGGTAGCAGAAGCTCTTTCTCAGGGAGGAGTTAAAGCAATTTGGAATTTTGCCCCGTCCGATATTAAAGTATCTGATGATATTCTGGTGGAAAATGTTCATCTTAGCGAAAGCCTATTTACACTATCTTATTTATTAAAAGAAAAAGAGGATATAGAGTATAGCAATAAATATAGATAATATTAGAATTAGGGAGAAACCTTTATGGAAGTTTATGCTCTTATTGGTCAAAGTGGAACAGGTAAAAGTTATAAAGCATTTATGGTAGCAAAAGAAAAGAATGTGGAATACATTATTGATGACGGACTTCTTATCGGCGGAACACGGGTTTTAGCTGGCAAATCAGCAAAAAAAGAAGATACAAAATTAGCGGCAGTGAGAAGAGCCTTATTTCGTGATGCAAACCATAGAAAAGTTGTTAAAAAAACTATTTCAGAATTAAATCCGGAAAAAATTCTTGTCCTTGGGACATCCATTAAAATGATAGAACAGATTACTAAGGCTTTAGAGTTGCCTCTACCTTGTGATTCTATTTATATTGATGATATTTCAACGGATAAAGAAATAAATAGTGCAATAATATCAAGACGGAAAGAAGGTAAACACGTAATCCCTGTACCTTCAGTTGAAATAAAAAGGGATTTTTCCGGTTATTTTATTGACTCATTAAAGATATTTAAAAGAAAAGAAAAGAATTTGGAAATCATGGAAAAAACCATTATCAGACCTACATTCAGCTATCTGGGTAAATATGAAATAGCTAAAAATGCACTTGTGCAAATAATTGAAATTTCCTTATTACAAGTTGATGGAGTTGAAAAAATTAAAAAAATAAAGATTGAAAGTGATGTTGAAGGAATCAGCATAACAGCAGAACTAATAATTAGTTTAAAAGACCGTTTAGATTTGATATTGACTGATGCTCAAAAGCAATTAACAGAAAAACTGGAATATTCTACAGGACTTAATGTTATAAAAGTAGATGTTTGGGCTGTTGGATTAAGTCATTTAGAAAAGGGGTTGTTAATACCAAGCGATGGATTACTTGAAACAAAATAGCATAGTGATAGAAGAAATAAAAGATGGAATAATACTTAAAAATGTGTGGGATTTTAATGCGAAACATATATTTGAATGCGGTCAGTGTTTCCGATGGGATAAAGAAGATGATGATAGCTATACGGGGATTGCTTTTGGAAAGGTCATAAATGTAAAATCGTTCAAAAATAATGAAATAAAAATATTGAACACAAATATAGAAGACTTTAAGAGAATTTGGTTTGAATATTTTGATTTAGGAAGGGATTACAGTAGGATAAAAAAAGTATTATCTGCAGATGATACAATGAAATTAGCAATAAAACATGGAGAAGGTATCCGCATATTGAAACAGGACCCTTGGGAAACGCTTATATCCTTTATAATTTCCGCAAACAACAGGATTTCTATGATTGCCCGAAGTATAAACATATTCTCCCAAATGTATGGACAGGCCATAATCTATAATGGTAAGGTATATCATGCTTTTCCGACAATTAAAGACTTATCGGACACAGAGTTTTCGAATATAAGAGATTGTAAAGCCGGGTTTAGATGTAAATATATAATAGAAGCAATTAAAATGATTGGATCCGGCGAAATAGATTTGGAAAAAATAAAGAATATGGAGACAATAGAGGCTGAAAAAGAATTGAAAAGAATACCCGGGGTGGGGTCTAAGGTGGCAAATTGCATATTGCTTTTTTCTATGCAAAAATATGACACATATCCGGTAGATATTTGGATGAAAAGAGTTACGGAAGAATTATTCTTAAAGCGTGAATCAAAGGCCGGTGAAATATCTGATTTTGCCAAAGAAAAGTTTAATGATTTATCCGGATTTGCACAAGAATATTTATTCTATTATGCCAGAGAATTAAAAATTGGTAAGGAATAGGAGGATATAGCTTTGGTTATACTTGGGGCATTATCAAATGCTATTGCAGTTTTAGTAGGAGGAACTATTGGGACATTGATGAAAAAAGGTTTGCCCAAAAAGTATGGAGATGCAATTATAGAAGCCCTCTCCATTTTTACTTTTGGGATGGGTATAATGTTCTTTTTAAAATCGAAAGAAATAATGGTTTTGGTTATTAGTTTGGCCTTAGGTACTTTCTTAGGTGAATGGATTAATATTGAAAGGAAACTGGAACAGTTGGGGGATAATATTCAGTCAAGAATGAAGAAAGTCGGAGGAAATTTTTCTGAAGGGTTTGTCACAGCCAGTTTAATATTTTGTGTTGGTTCCATGGCAATAATGGGAGCCATGCAAAGCGGACTAGCAGGAAACCATGAGGTATTGTTTGCAAAATCGGCTTTGGATGTAATAGCTTCCTTGATATTCGCCTCGGCAATGGGAGTTGGAGTTGCTTTTGCATCTATAAGCGTTTTAGTATATGAGGGGGGTCTGAGCTTGGCTGCTGCCGCAGTAGCACCGTATTTAAACAGTGCGGTGGTAGATGAAATGACAGCTGTTGGCGGCGTTTTGTTGATGGGATTAAGTCTTTCCATACTTAATATAAAGAAAATTAAAGCCGGTAATATGCTGCCTGCTATGTTTTTTCCGATAATCATAATGCTTTTTATAAAATAAGACATTGTTTTATAATCTGCTACAATTCATAGATCTATTATATTCCCAGTATAGATTATTAATATTTGATTAGGATTACGTTGTGAAAAGGCTTAAAATCTGTTAGCACAGCGGAGGATCAGTTGCGCCAACTGTTTAGCTATCGTTCAACCATTGTTCAGCAATTGTTGCAAATATAATAAGGATATCAGTAATATGGTTGGGCTATTAACAGCAGCAATATTTTTTTTGGATTAACTTCAAAAAAATTATTGAATAAACATAAATAAATAGATATAATTTAATAGTAAAATATATTTAATAATGAAGGAGGGTTTTAAATGTCTTACAGTCCATCTTTGGGAAGTACTGTAACAAATACTAGGATGAGAACACCCAATAATTTATCCCCTTTCTCCGGGATGTGTTCCGTTTGTACTGCAGAATGTTTAGGTACCTGTGAAATAGGTTATTCCGCTATAAGAGGAGACGAAGCCATTTATCCTGTCGGTGCGGATAGAAGCCAGTTTGCATCGGAAAAGGAATATCCCGTTGATTTTTCTCATTTTAATATTAATGGTCGCGTTTTCGGGGCTCTTGGAATAGATGCGGATACATATAAAGCTACTTTTCCTAATGTTGATATTTCGACTACAATAGGTGTGGATAATCCGATTAAGCTAAAAGCACCTTTTGTGTTCCCTGCAATGGCAAAGCTTAACTGGAAAGATTATTATGCCGGTGCCGCTGTATCCGGTGTAATGGCGGTAATAGGAGAAGATGCGGTTTTAAAGGATCCCCAACTTGAGATGACAAATAAAAAGGTGACAAAATCGCCTTTTTTGGAAGAAATGTTAAACAGTTTTAGAGAATATTATCATGGATATGGTGATATAGTATTTCAAGCAAATGTTGATGATGAATACATACAAGCTGCGGATTATGCAATAAAACATTTAGGACTTACGACTATGGAATTGAAGTTTGGGCAAGCCGCAAAAGGTATTCAAGGCATGGGCTTTGTATATGATTTGGATAAGGCATTGGATTTTCAGAAAAATGGATATTTAGTTTATCCCGATCCTACAGATCCCATTATTCAAGAAAAGTTTAAAAAAGGTATAGGTCCTTATTTCCAAAGAATAGGGAAACTTCCCATGTGGGATGAAGATATATTGGCAGAAAGAATATCCCATTTAAGGCAACTGGGTATAAAACGGATTTTCTTTAAAATGGCCGCCTTCGATCCCGCGGATATGATAAGAGTGTTAAAGATTGCATCTGAGAACAGAATAGATTTGGTTACCTTTGACGGTGCAGGCGGCGGAAGCGGTAACAGTCCTTGTAAAATGATGAATGAGTGGAGTTGGCCTACTGTTTATATGGAGAGTATTCTATATGATATACTTAATGAAATGAAATCTAAAGGTTATTTTTTACCAAAGGTAGCAGTTGCAGGCGGATTTGTTATGGAAGATACGATTTTTAAAGGACTCTCATTAGGCGCACCGTATATTTCAATAATAGCGTTAGGCAGATCTGCAATGTCCGCTGCAATGTCAGGAAAAAAGGTAGGGGAACTTATAGCAAAAGGAAAAGTACCCAAGGATTTACAAAAATACGGGAATACAGTTAGCGAAATATTTAGAGATACGAGGGAGCTAAAGGATATATATGGAGATAAAGCAGTAAATATTCCTACAGGGACCATTGGGGTATTTACTTATATAAATAGAGTATCTGTTGGATTGCAACAAATGATGGCTTTAAATAGAAAATTTTCATTGGACAATATAGATAGAACGGATATTATTGCTTTAACAAAAGAAGCCGGCGAAGTTTCCGGAATATCTACTATTATGGACTACAGGAATAAGATTAGGCAGATGGTGTAAGAGTACAAGGAGAAGTTGTTATGTTTGATGAAGATACTGCTGTTTACACAATTGGAACCGTTGCAAGATTTATTGGTGAACATCCGGAAACTTTACGCGTATGGGAAAAGAATGATTTGATAAAACCGGATAGACGTAGTTATCAAAGGAAATATACAAATAACGACTTAAAAAGATTAAAATTTATAAAGTACTTATTGGATGAAAAGGGTTTAAACCTAGCCGGAGCCAAGCATATTATATCTATGTATTCCTGTTGGTATAATAAAGACTGCAAAGGTGGCGCACAAAAAGACAGCAGGGTTATGATAAATGAGTCTAAGCTTTGTTGGAAAACAGAAGACACTTATTGCCTAGTTATCAGTGACAAATCGGAAATATGCAATTCCTGTAATATATTTAAGATTTGTATTGATTGTAATGAGTGCAGTAGGATGTTTAAATAAACGCAAGACTATAAAATAGGAGATGTAAAGATATGAATAAAAAGGAGCCAAATTGTGAAACGCAAAAATGTGGAGAAGGTAGCGCCTGCAGTAGTTGTGGTGTAGAGCAACAGGCAGCGAAACCGGATGATTTTCGTGTAGAAACTCATAAAGAGAATTCTATTAAAAGAGTAATAGGAGTAATAAGCGGTAAAGGCGGGGTAGGAAAATCACTGGTTACTTCAATGTTGGCAGTACTAGCGAAACGAAAAGGTTTTAACGTGGGAGTAATGGATGCGGATATTACGGGGCCTTCTATACCAAAAATGTTCGGTATTAATAAAAAAGCTACAGGAAGTAAAGACGGAATTTATCCTGAACGTACAACTGAAGGTATTAAAGTTATGTCTGTAAATCTTTTATTGGATGATGAAGACTCTCCGGTAATATGGAGAGGGCCGCTGATTTCTAATGTTGTAAAACAGTTTTGGAGTGATGTTGTGTGGGGAGATTTAGATTTCCTGTTTCTTGATATGCCTCCCGGAACGGGAGATGTGCCTTTAACTGTATTCCAATCCATACCTTTAGATGGGGTTATTGTTGTAGCATCACCCCAGGATTTGGTTCATTTAATAGTACGCAAGGCTTATAATATGGCCGTATCTATGGGAATACCGGTTTTGGGTGTTGTGGAAAATATGAGTTATGTGAGATGTCCTGATTGCGGGAAAGAAATAAAGCTATTTGGTGACAGCCATATAGATGAAATAGCATCGGAACTGGGATTAAAAGTTTTAGCAAAGATGGCTATAGACCCCAAGGTAGCAGAAGCCTGCGATAAAGGTGAGATAGAGAAAACTGAAAATAATGATTTATCGGATGCAATGGATTATATCGAAACGCATTTTAAGTAAATAAAAGGGGCTAATGTTTGCCCCTTTTTATTTGCTTTTCTTAAAAAAAGTATTAATGATTATCTTAATTATTTGAGCAATTATTCTTATGTACTCTATAACTTCCTGTGTGCCATCGCTTACCGATAGAACAGTATCAGTAACGGTTTCGCTTATCAATCCTACAGCGTCTCCGGCATTTTCTATCTCTTCTTTTACCTTTGCTGTGGCAGCATCAACGTTATTTGCAATAGAAGGCAGCCTGTCCAGAGTTTTATCAATGTTTGATGAGTTCTTATCCATCAGTTCTCTTACTCTTTTTAAAACTCCGTTCAAATTGTTTAATGTTATAAAGGTATAAACGCCGACACCTGAGATAATCAAAAAGAGTATAAGCAATCCCAAATCTTTATACGAAATCATTGTTTATTCCCCATTTCTCTTATATTAATCACACATTTTCTCTACTGTTCTTCGACTTCTTCACACTCATCAGTACACTCTTCATCAGTACATTCTTCCGAACATTCTTCTTCAACATTTACTTGCTCGTCTACAGTATGTATTTTTTTGATACCGGCTATTCGTTCTTTTCCATCTTCTATAACTTTAGCTATTTTTGCACTTGCTTCATTAGCACCGACTTTAATATTCTCAACTGAAGATTTTGCGGTGTCAGCAATATCTTGCCTTGTTTCCTTACCGGATTTGGGTGCAAATAGGACACCGATAGCACTTCCGATGGCTGCACCTACTCCAAGACCTGTACCTACTTTCTTTGCTGTTTCCACAGCTCTGGCTTTCTTCTTACCCTTCTTTGCTCTATTTAAAACCTCTCTTATGGACATTAGTAACCCTCCTTTTTAACTTATTTTATATATAATTATCTGTAATTATACAGGAAAAATATAGATATTTCAATAAATTAAAATAATTATAAATGCTTTATTCAATAAAAATTGTCACTGTTCATACCTTAACTGTTTCTGATAAGCAGCTTATTATATTTGCTACGATTGCCGTAGGAGCGAACTGTGATTGATCGGCACAGCAATTTTCTATTGAAGCATAAGATCCTTAGCTATCGTTCAAGATGACGTTTCGGGTTGTGCCAAAACTCACTTTGTTCAAACGATTGACGCAGCTATTCTTCCGCTGCACTAACTGATTCTAGGCCTTTCCATAACCCAATCTTAATAAAAAATCGATAATCTACAATAAAAAATACAAATATATATGTGTGAACTACAACAAGTGTATTATGTTTACTTATGAAGAATAACATAAAAATTAATAAAATCCATCATAATGGAAATACTAGGAATTGGATATAAATAAGATAGGAATGTTGATTCTAAAGGAGAGAAAAACTAATTTTAGAAAAACAATGTAAGACAGAGTAAAATTGAGATAATAAGATGTATTAACATGAAAAATGGCTAAATTGGGTAAATTAATATTTGCGATAATCATAAGCTTTAATTATTATTATAATGTAATTAGCACTCAGCGACACTGAGTGCTAATAATAAAATACATAGTTTGTCAATAAAACTTTAAGGAGGGTTATTAATGAATATTAAACCATTAGGAGACAGAATTGTTATCAAGGCTATTGAAAGCCAAGAAACTACTAAAAGTGGGATAGTTTTACCCGGCTCAGCAAAAGAAAAGCCCATGCAAGGAGAAGTATTGGCGGTAGGGTCAGGTGAGCTGATTGAAGGTAAAAGAGTGCCATTGGAATTGAAAGTCGGAGACAAAGTTATATATTCCAAGTATGCAGGCACTGAGGTAAAAATTGAAGATGAAGAATACTTAATTCTAAGACAAAATGACGTGCTTGCAATCGTTGAATAAATAAAGGAGGGTATAAAATGGCAAAACAGATTAAGTTTAGTGAAGATGCTAGAAGGTCTTTAGAAAGAGGCGTTAATGAACTAGCAAATACAGTAAAAATAACTCTTGGCCCAAAAGGCAGAAACGTTGTTTTAGACAAAAAATTTGGTTCACCGCTTATTACTAACGACGGTGTAACAATAGCAAGGGAAGTTGAATTAGAGGATCCGTTTGAAAATATGGGAGCTCAGCTTGTTAAAGAGGTTGCAACTAAGACAAATGATGTAGCAGGAGATGGAACTACAACCGCAACCTTATTAGCACAAGCAATAATCAGAGAAGGTTTAAAAAATGTTGCTGCAGGAGCAAATCCTATAATTTTACAAAAAGGTATTTATAAGGCTGTAGATGCTTCAGTGGAAGAATTAAAGAAAACCTCAAAGCCCATTGAAAGCAAATCCGCTATTGCACAAGTAGCTTCAATATCAGCTGCGGATGAAACTATAGGCGATATTATTTCAGAATCAATGGAAAAGGTTGGAAAAGACGGAGTTATAACGGTAGAAGAATCAAATACTTTTGGCACAACATTGGATATTGTTGAAGGTATGCAATTTGACAGAGGATACGTATCCCCTTATATGATTACCGACACTGAAAAGATGGAAGCAGTCTTTGACGATGCTTATATACTTATAACAGACAAGAAGATATCAAATGTTCAAGAGCTTCTTCCCATATTGGAGCAAATGGTTCAGCAAGGAAAGAAACTTTTAATCATTGCGGAAGACGTTGAAGGAGAAGCTTTAGCTACAATAATCGTTAATAAACTGAGAGGAACATTTACTTGTGTAGCCGTAAAAGCTCCGGGCTTTGGCGACAGAAGAAAAGCAATGTTGGATGATATTGCAATTTTAACCGGTGGTCAAGTAATTTCCGAAGAATTGGGATTGGAACTTAAAGATGTACAGATTGAACAGCTGGGCAAAGCACGACAAGTAAAGATTCAGAAAGAAAATACTATTATAGTTGACGGTGCCGGGGAAGCTCAAGTAATAAAGGACAGAATCAAACAGATTAAAGCACAGATTGAAGAGACTACCTCTGATTTTGATAAAGAAAAGCTTCAAGAAAGATTAGCCAAACTGGCCGGCGGAGTTGCAGTAATAAAAGTGGGAGCGGCTACCGAAACTGAACTGAAAGAAAGAAAACTAAGAATAGAAGATGCATTGGCGGCTACAAGAGCGGCAGTAGAAGAAGGTATAGTACCAGGTGGAGGAGTGGCACTTCTAAATGCAATACCTGCTGTAGACGAATTAATTGAAAAATCACAAGGTGACGAAAAGACAGGTATGCAAATAATCAGAAGGGCATTGGAAGAACCGTTGAGACAGATAGCGGAAAACGCCGGAAAAGAAGGTTCGATAATAGTAGAAAAGGTTTCCAACAGTGAAGCAGGTATCGGATTTGATGCATTGCATGATAAATATGCAAACATGATAGAAGCCGGGATCGTGGATCCTACAAAAGTAACAAGATCTGCATTGCAAAATGCGGCTTCCATATCGGCAATGATGCTTACAACCGAAAGTGTTGTTACTGATATTCCTGAAGAAGAGAAACCCATGATGCCGGGCGGCGGAATGGGAGACATGGGAATGTATTAAAAAAATGCGGCGTAAGCCGCTTTTTTTTATGCAAAAAAATTATATTTTTATTGTAGATTATTAATATTTGATTGAGATTGAGCTGTGGAAAGGCTTAGAATCTGTTAGAGCAGTAGAGAAATAGTTGCGTCGCAATCACAAATCACCTCTACGGAAATCGCAGCAAATATAATGAGTGCTTACCAGAGATAGTTGAGTATGAACGATAACCATCTTATTTTGTGTTATGAGCCTTAAGTTCTAAATATCTGGTTTATTTTTATAAAAGGAAGTATAATATAAAAAAGAAAACATATGGGAGGTTATCGATTTGGAAGGATTTACTCATATAAACGAAGAAGGTTATGCGAAGATGGCAGATGTATCAGAAAAAGAAGAAAGTATAAGAGAGGCAATTGCTAAAGGTTCCATATACATGAATAGGAATACTTTAATGGCCATTATAGAGGGTAGAATTAAAAAAGGTGATGTTTTATCTGTAGCACAAATTGGCGGAATAATGGGTGCTAAAAGTACGTCCGATATCATTCCTATGTGTCATAATATTAATATTTACGGGGCGGATATAGAGTTTAATATAGACGAGAATAACAGCAAAGTTGATATAATTGCAACAGTTCGGACAGTGGGTGTCACGGGAGTTGAGATGGAAGCCCTTACGGCAGTATCGATTGCTGCCCTTACTATATATGATATGTGTAAAGCAATAGATAAAGAAATGGTCATAACGGATATACATCTGGTTAAAAAAACCGGCGGTAAGTCGGGAGATTTTTATTTTAACAGAGGCAATATATGTTGCTAATAACTTAGGACTTAAAACCAAAAACCACGGATTAGCACGGATTAATCTACAAGGAGGTAAAAGTGAAAAAGGATTTTACATTTACAATAGGTATAGTTATTGTCAGCGATAAAGGTTCTAAAGGAGAGAGGGAAGATAAATCGGGGCCGGCTATAGAAAAAGCATTAAGCCCTCTTGGCGGAATAATAAAGAAATACACTGTTGTGCCTGATGAAAAAGAAGCAATTACATCAGCGATAAAAGAAATGGCGGATAAATTGCATATTGATTTAATATTAACAAGTGGAGGTACAGGATTTTCTTCGAGAGACATTACACCTGAAGCTACTTTGGAAATAATAGATAGATTTGTCCCGGGCATACCGGAAGCCATGAGGGCTGAAAGCCTTAGAATTACTCCAAAAGCAATGTTGTCAAGAGCAGTTGCGGGAATAAGAAAAAGCTCTCTAATTATAAATTTACCCGGCAGTCCCAAGGGAGTAAACGAATGTTTGGATGTGTTTATTCCTGCGTTAAGACATGGTATTGAGATACTTCGCGGGGAAGCAAGGGACTGTGCCGGGCACTAAGTTTTCTATAATTCGTCATTGATTTATTATTTTTTTACTATAATATAGTTTAAATTGCTTTATTCTAATTAGTTGAAAGCCTCATAATATCATCATTAGAGACCAAAACAACAATAATAATAAAATCCTTTCATTTTCAAGAATATTTATTGACGTTATTTTAACAATCGGGTATCATATTAATGTGAGTGTCGTTTTAAAATATTTTATTAGGGGGATCTCAAATGGAAATGGTAAATTTGACGATTGACGGTGTCCATACAAGGGTTCCTAAAACATGGACTGTTATGGATGCGGCAAAGGCTATTGGTATTGATATCCCGGCTCTTTGTTATTTAAAAGGTGTCAATGAAATAGGTGCATGCAGGATATGTGTAGTTGAAGTAGAAAGAGCACGAACACTGCAAGCTTCATGTGTTCTTCCTGTTGCCGAAGGCATGGTGGTTCATACTGAAAGCCCGAAAGTTGTAGAAGCAAGGAGACAAATCCTCAGGCTGCTCTTGGACAACCATCCCAATGATTGTTTGACTTGTGATAAAGCCGGAGAATGTAAACTTCAAGAATATGCATATAAATATGATGTGAAATTTAAGGAGCATGATGGATGGAGAAGAGAAAGTCACATTGATACATCTAATCCATACATACACAGAGATGACAGCAAATGTATTCTGTGTGGAAGATGTGTAAGTATTTGTGCTCAAGTTCAAGAGAGAAGTGTTTTGTCTTTTGGAGATAGAGGTTATAAGACTCATATTATCGCAGATAATGAAAGAGCTTTAGCGGATTCCGCCTGTGTATCCTGTGGGAGATGTTTGAGCGTATGTCCGGTAGGAGCTTTATTGGATAATAGGGTAATAGGCAAATTTAGATCCTGGGAATTGGAAAAAGAAGATGTTGTTTGCAATAGGTGCGAATATGGCTGTGAATTTGAACTATTAAGGAGAAATGGGAAGATTGTAGGAGTTAGGGCAAAAGCTCCATCCACTGATAGACCCCTATGTTTAAAAGGAAGGCTGACTTTAGATCTTCTTTATAATGAAAATCCGAATATGCCTTTAGCAAAAAAAGACGGAAAATATGTAGAAGTATCATGGGCTGAAGCATTAGAATTAGAGGATCTGCTGCAAAAGCTCGAAGCAAAGCATATATAATAATATCAGAAACCATATTCAGGGATTATTTTGAGATTCTCCCTGAATATTAAATTATAACATAAGATGGTCTACTGTATAAGGGAGGGAAATATGTTGGTCAATTTAACTATTAACGGACAACAGGTGCAGGCAGAGAGGGACATGACGATCTTGCAGGCAGCACGTTCAATAGGAATAGACATACCAACTCTATGTTACGATGAAAGACTTGTAGCACATGGTGCTTGTAGGATCTGTGTTGTAGAAGTGAAGGGTGCAAGGGCCCTTATGCCTTCATGTTCTACACCGGCAGCAGAGGGTATGGTAGTAGAAACCCATAGTCCTACTGTAATAGAGGCAAGAAAAGAAATTCTTAGGCTTATGATTGAGAATCATCCCCTTGATTGCCTAACTTGCGAAAAATCAGGGAACTGTGTGCTTCAAGATTTATGCTATGAATATGACATTAAAGAAGGCGGCTTTAACGGAGAAAAGAAAAACTATCCTATAGATGATAGCAATCCTTTCTTCACGTACGATCCTAATAAATGTATACTATGTGGAAGATGTGTAAGGGTGGATAATGAATTACAATGTACCGGGGCTATAAACTTTATTGATAGAGGTTTTGGCACTCATGTCGGTGTATTTTATGACAGAGAATTCGACGAATCGGTATGTGTTTCCTGTGGAAATTGTGTATCGGTGTGTCCTGTGGGAGCACTTATGTCTAAACAACCTGCAAAGTTCAGGTATTGGGATACACACAAAGTTACTACAACATGTTCATACTGTGGAGTGGGCTGTCAAATGGATTTGCTTATAAAAGATAATAAAGTTGTTGGTGTAGAACCTGTTAATATAGAACCTAACGACGGATTATTGTGTGTCAAAGGTAAATATGGGTATAGGTTTATCGATCATCCCGATAGATTAAAGAAACCTTTAATAAAAAAAGAAGGACAATTTGTGGAAGCTACTTGGGACGAAGCAATGGATTTGATCGTATCAAAAATGAAAAAGATAAAAGAGGAATATGGTCCCGACGCTCTCGGAGGTTTCTCTTCTGCTAGGTGTACAAATGAAGAGAACTACCTTATGCAAAAACTATTTAGGGCGGTCATAGGCACAAATAATATAGACCATTGTGCCCGTCTCTGACATAGCGCCACAGTTGCAGGTCTTGCAGCTACATTAGGCAGCGGAGCTATGACAAATAGTATAGATGAATTCTTGGATGCGGACGTTGTACTTATAGTAGGTTCAAATACTACTGAAAACCACCCTGTTATCGGTGCTAAAGTAAGACAAGCTAAGAATAGAGGGGCTAAGATTATTGTTGTGGATCCCAGAAAGATAGACATATCCGCAGATGCCGAAATACATCTCCAATTAAAACCGGGGACTAATGTGGCATTTGCTAATGGTATGATGAATGTTATTCTTAATAAAGGGTTGGAAAACAAGGCCTTTGTCGAAGAAAGAATGGAAGATTTTGATAAGCTGAAAGAAGCTGTTGAGAAATATACACCAGAGGTAGTAGCAGAAATTTGCGAAGTAGATCCTGAAGATATAATTAAAGCCGCTGAACTTTATGCAACTGCAGAAAAAAGCAGTATAATATATTGTATGGGAATAACCCAACATTCAATGGGTACAAATAATGTAATGTCAATGGCTAATCTGGCAAACCTTTGCGGTCATATGGGACGTGAATCTACAGGTGTCAATCCGTTAAGAGGTCAAAACAATGTTCAGGGTGCTTGCGATATGGGCGCATTGCCTACTTCTTATCCTGCTTATCAAGCTGTCGGCAATACTGAGATTGCTAAAAAGTTTGAAAAAGCATGGGGTGTGGAATCCTTGCCGACAGTACCCGGTTTAACAATAGTTGAGATGCTAAATGCTGTTGAGAAAGGCGATATAAAAATGCTATATATCATGGGTGAAAATCCTATGGTATCAGATCCTGACCTAAATCATGTCAGACATGCATTGGAAAGTTCAGATTTCTTGGTTGTACAGGATATATTCCTCACTGAGACTGCAGAATTGGCAGATGTGGTTTTACCTGCCGCATCTTTTGCCGAAAAAGACGGGACATTTTCCAACACTGAAAGACGTGTACAGAGAATCAGAAAAGCTGTTGATGCTCCGGGAGAAGCAAAACCGGATTGGGTTATATTGATGGAGATCATGAATGGATTGGGATATGATAAAAAGTATAATAATGCGGAAGAAATTTTTGAAGAATTAAGAACTGTGACTCCGTCCTATGCAGGCATAACTTATAATAGAATTGATAAAATAGGAATTCAATGGCCATGTCCCAACGAAGAACATCCCGGTACAAAGTATCTGCATTCGGGAAAGTTTGCGAGAGGAAAGGGTCTCTTTGTTGGCATAGAGTATCAAGAATCAAAAGAAATGCCGGATGAAGAATATCCGTTGATGCTCACTACAGGAAGATTGCTGTACCAGTATCATACAAGATCCATGTCCGGAAGGGTTGCCGGATTGAATAAAAAAGCTCCGGAAAGCTTTATCGAGATACATCCGGATACTGCTTCAAGCATAGGAATAGCTGAAGGCGATATGGTAAAGGTAGCATCAAGAAGAGGCAGCATAACTGTAAAAGCCAAAGTGAGCGATATAGTAGATAAAAATGTTGTGTTTATACCTTTCCACTTTGCAGAGGGTGCAGCCAATAAGCTTACAAATGCGGCTTTGGATCCTAAGAGCAAGATACCGGAATACAAAGTATGTGCAGTTCAAGTAGAAAAGTCTGTATAAGATTTATAATATAAAAAGACGCTAGCTAGCGTCTTTTTATATTATCCTAAACGCAATCTTAATCAAATATTAATAATCTCCAATAAAAGTATAAATATTTACGATGTCTGAACTGTAACATTGAGGCAAGGATAATAGTTAATTATTTAACTAATTATATTGTAATTAAAGAGCCGATATTGTAAAATGTTTTAAGAAACAGTATTTATATGGAGGTAGCCATGGCTTTGATAAATACGGCTATAATACTAGCCGGAGGTAAAAGTTCACGAATGGGCTTTGACAAACAACTTATATGTTTTGATGGAGAAAACATAACAGATAGCATCATCCGAACGTTAAAACCCGTTTTTAAAAATATAATAATTGTTACCAATAAACCGAGGCTTTATAAGGATAAGGATATAATTATTACAAAGGACTATTATAAAGGCTATGGTCCTTTGGGGGGAATACATGCGGGACTACTGAAATCCCCCAGCATGTATAACTATTTTATTGCCTGTGATATGCCTTATATAAGCATTGATTATATAAAATACATGATGAAGATAATACATGAAAACAATTATGAAGTTGACGCGATAATCACCAGATTTGGAGATTGGATAGAACCTTTTAATGCTTTTTACAGCAGGAGGCTTATCTCTGATATTGAATGTAACATAGCAAAAAATAAGAGGAAGATAGGAGAACTCCTAGACAAATCAAATGCCATATATATAGAAGAAAAAACGGCTAGGTGCTTTAGCCCTGATTGGAGTATGTTTACAAACCTTAACACGGAAAGCGATTTAAAAAACATGGATTCAAAGAAGGACAGGAGGATTATCATATGAATCTGACAAGAAAAATTTCATTAATCAGATACGATAAAGGAAACATTGAGGAAACTCCGGATATCGTAGTTAGAGAATTTCCTCTCACAATACATATAAACAAGGAAAGAATTGTTACACTCTTGTGTTCACCTAAAGATTTTACATACTTGTCTTTAGGTTTTTTGCTTTCCGAGGGTCTTATCAAAGAAAAATCTGAAATAAAAGCCATTGAAATTGATGAAAAAAAAGGTATGGCATATATTGAAGTGATGGGAAAGGAGAATACTTTTCAAAGGATTTCAGGAAAAGCAAAAATATCAAAGGGTTGCAGCGGCGGCTCTTTGCTTTATAATGTCAAAGACAAACTACATGATATTCCCTTAGATAATAATATGAAAATTAGTTATAAAAAAGTATTATCAATGATGAAAGAGTTTTCCGGTAAATCTGAACTATTTCAAAACACGGGCGGAGTGCATAGTGCTGCCCTTAGTGACGGAGATAATATATTGATCTTTCATGAGGACGTGGGCAGACATAATGCACTGGATAAAGTTATAGGTGATGCCTTTATGAAAGAAATTGATTTTCTTGATAAAATTCTTTTATTATCCGGCAGGATTTCGTCGGAAATGCTAGCTAAAGCAGCTAAACGCAACATATCAATACTGGTTTCCCGTTCTGCTCCAATGGATTTGGCTTTGGAAATGGGAAAAGAGATAAATATGACAATAATAGGATTTGCAAGAGGCGAGAGATTTAATTTATATTCCGGAAAGGAAAGAATTATTTTTTGATTACTATATTTTTGATGATGCAGCATCTTTATTACCAATAAATTTGCTTTATTAAAATTTTGTTATAATGAATAATTCGTGAAAAATCTTAAAAAGATTGTTAAAAAAAAGATAAAATTCATAGACACAGTATGGAATTCATGTTAAAATTGTGTTTGGACTGAGTAATACTTAACTAATCTATTTAATATTTCATAAAGGAAGGAGATAAAAATGGATAAAATGTTTCTCGCACCAAAAGAAATAGCACAGGCAACTATTAATGCCGGAACAGGAAAGTCAAAACTTTCAATAGTACAGATGATTATTTTAGGGGCTTTTGCAGGTGTTTACATCGGACTTGGTGGACAAGCGGCTATTACAATCAGTCAAACTTATGGTGCAATTGATTTGGGTATGTCCAAATTCCTATTTGCAGCGGCTTTTCCCGTCGGACTTATGTTAGTTGTTATATGCGGTGCCGAACTTTTCACCGGGAATAATCTTATGATAATGGGCTGCTTAAACGGAAATTATAGCACGAAGGATTTGCTAAGAAATTGGGTAACTGTATATATTGCAAACTTTGTTGGATCAGTTATACTGGCAATTTTAGTAGCTAATTCCGGACTTATGACCGGAGCGGCAGCGGAAAAAGCCATAGGCATAGCAAATGCCAAGGTAGCAATTCCTTTCATGGAGGCTGTTATTAGAGGATTGTTATGTAATGTTGTTGTTGTGCTGGCTGTTTGGATGGCTACGGCGGGAAAAGATATAATATCAAAAATATTTGCTTGCTGGTTCCCAATTATGTTATTTGTTCTTTGCGGATTTGAACATAGTGTAGCAAATATGTATTTTGCACCACTTGGAATGTTCCTAGGAGCACCGATTAACTGGGGTCAAATTTGGATTAATAATTTAATTCCTGTAACTATCGGCAATATTATCGGTGGAGCATTTATAGTAGGTGTGCTATATTTAATAGCATATATTAAGCCTGATGCACAACAAAAGTAAGAGAATATAATCCATTATAAAGATAATCTAAATATAAAGACATAAGTTACATAGAGATTTAAGCAATCCTTAATAGGGTTGCTTTTGTTTTTTATCATATGGAGAATACAGACAACGACAATCATGATGACGGTGACAGTATTATTAAAGTTATTAAATGCTTTTTATGTTTAATAATTGTCGGTTTATTATATACTATATATATAAATCCAAGGGGGCATTATTTTGAAATTATTAAAGGTTCATTCGGTAACTGAAACAAAAAATATAATAGATTCGATGCTTTATAAAAGTTGGGATTTCTTTGAGGAAATTCATGTAGAAGAATCAATAGGCAGAGTAGTATTTGAAGATGTTTATTCTTCTATTGAATTACCTGAAAATACAAAATCAGTGGTTGACGGCTATGCTCTTAAATCAAAAGATACCATAGGCGCAGGAGAAAGTATGCCTGTTTTTCTTGATGTCCTTGGTCATATCAAGATGGGAAAGAATACAGATATAGAGGTTACGAACAATACTGCGGTATATGTGCCTACAGGAGCTTTGATACCGGAGGGAGCGGACGGCGTTGTAATGATTGAGTACGTAGAAAACTTGGATAAGGATACTATTGCGGTCTACACTCCCATTGCTGTGGGAGAAGGAATGATAGAAAAAGGTGACGATATAAAAAAAGGCGATACAATTCTTGCGAAAGGCAAAAGAATAGGTGCCGTCGATATTGCAGTACTATGTGCCGTAGGTATTGAAAAAATAAAGGTTTATAAAAAACTAAGACTGTCAGTTATTTCAACGGGGGATGAAATAGTTGATTCTTTTGGCAGTGTAAAGATAGGACAAATCAGAGATATAAATACTCACCTATTAGCTTCCATGGCATTGGAATCGGGGGCGGACGTTAGCTTAAGGCTTCTGACAAAAGATGTTTTCGACGATATAAAAGAAGCTATTGAAAGATCTTTTGAAGTATCGGACATGATAGTTATATCAGGAGGGAGTTCTGTGGGCAATAAGGATATGACTGTTAATGTCATTAAAGCATTGAAAAACGGAGAGATATTTGTACACGGCGTTGCAGTGAAACCCGGAAAGCCTACAATAATAGGCAAAGTTGAAGAAAAAGCGATATTTGGGTTGCCCGGTCATCCTGCATCTGCTATGATAATCTATAAAATATTTGTAGATTATCTTATAAAAAAATGCTATTCGATGGAAGAAGAAAAAATATTGATAGAGGCAACCTCTACCGAAAATATTCATTCTGCTCCCGGAAAAGAAACTTATCAAGCCGTCGAATTATTTTATAAAGATGGAAGATATGAAGCGGTACCTATTTACGGGAAATCGGCTGCTATATCAAAAGTAGCTAGATCAAGAGGATTTATTTGTATTGATGAAAATAAAGAAGGAATAAAAAGGGGAGAGAAGGTAAGAGTTGAACTCTTTTAATTGTATGATTAAGGAAGTGATTTAATGGACAGAAATATTTACTTAAGCAATATGAATATTGAGGATGCATTAGATTTATTTTTAGAAAAAGCAAATTTGCATAAAGAAAAAGAAATAATTCCCGTTATCGCTTCACTTGGTAGAATTACTACTGAACCTATGTTTGCTAAATATTCTTCTCCAAATTATAATGCAGCCGCAATGGACGGAATAGCGGTAAGGGCATCAGATACATTTGGTGCAACGGAGGTCAATCCCATAATACTGAAAGAAGATATCCACTTTGTATATATTGATACCGGGGATCCAATTATGGAACCTTATGATTCCGTCATAATGATTGAGGATGTGACCGAAGTCGGCAATGGAGAATTAAAAATCATTGCATCCGCATTTCCTTGGCAACATATAAGGCCTATCGGTGAAGACATAGTGGCACATGAAATGATAATACCCTCCAACCATTCTATTAGGCCTGTGGATATTGGAGCACTGCTATCCGGTGGCTTAAAAAATATCAGTGTATATAAAAAACCGCGGGTTGGAATAATACCGACAGGTACGGAAATTGTAGAGCCGGGTACTAAGCTTGAAAAAGGGAATATATTTGAATCAAATTCGAGAATGATAGAAAATCTCGTTATAGAATACGGCGGAGAACCAAAGCGATATAGCCCTGTATCGGACAATTATGAACTTTTAAAGGAATCCATACAAAAAGCTGTAGATGAAAACGATATTGTGGTTGTAAACGCGGGTTCTTCGGCCGGCAGCGAAGATTATACAAAGGCTTTAGTCGATGACATGGGAGAACTTCTGGTTCATGGCATAGCAGCTAAACCCGGTAAGCCGGCAGTATTAGGTATCATTGACGGTAAGCCGGTACTGGGAGTGCCCGGCTACCCCGTTTCGGCTTACATCGTATTCGAAACATTTGCAAAACCTCTTATTTCAGCCGGAGCCGGTATCAGACTAAAAAAAGATGAATATGCAGATGCAATACTGTCCAGAAGAATGATATCTTCAATTCAAAACAGAGAATATGTTAGGATTAAACTGGGTAAAGTAAGGGGAAATCTTATAGCTACTCCTTTGAGCAGAGGTGCCGGAATAACTATGTCTTTGGTTAGGGCGGATGGTGTATTTGAAATCCCGCAAAACAGCGAAGGTCATGAGGCAGGTGAAACAATAAAGGTGAGATTATTAAAAGATTTAGAAGATATTGAAAACACAATAGTATCTATAGGCAGTCACGACTTAATAATGGATGTAATTGCCAATATGATGCATAAAAAGAATTCTGAATACAACTTATCTTCATCTCATGTTGGAAGTATGGGTGGGATAATGGCTTTAAAACGTGGCGAGGCACATATGGCTCCTATTCATCTTTTAGATGAAAAAACCGGTGAATACAACATATCTTACATCAAAAGGTATTTACCGGACAGGGAAATGGCCCTCATAAAAGGTGTTAAAAGGGTTCAAGGGATGATGGTAAAGAAAGGCAACCCGAAAAATATCAAAGATATAAAAGATTTGCTATGTGATGATATTGTATTTGTAAATCGTCAAAAAGGAGCAGGTACTAGGATACTGACAGATTATTTGATAAAAAAGCTAGGAATTGATGAGGCAGATATCCAAGGCTATGAAAGAGAAATGACGACGCATATGGCCATAGCGGCAGCAGTTGCTTCCGGTTCGGCTGATATAGGAATGGGGGTTTTTTCCGCTGCTAAAGCTATGGAGTTGGATTTCATTTCCATAGGTAATGAAGATTATGATTTTGCAATTCCGGTAGAATTTTTGCATGATGATATGATACAATTGTTTTTGGAAGTGATAAAATCTGAAGAATTTAAAGCTGAACTGGAGGAAATGGGTGGATACAGTACGGATAATACAGGCGAAATAATAACAATTTAAACAAAGGAGATAAAATGGAAGACAGATATAAGAGAAATATAGAATACCTTAGAATATCCGTTACAGATCGTTGCAATTTAAGATGTAGGTACTGTATGCCTGAAGAAGGAATAAAGGATAAAAAAACTCATAGCGACATACTGAGTTTAGAGGAAATATATGAAGTTGTAAAAGCCTGTTCCAACTTAGGAATAAACAAAGTTAGAATAACCGGAGGGGAACCTTTAACCAGAAAAGGTATTTCCGGGTTAATAAGGAATATTGATAAACTGATAGGTATAAAAGATATAGCTATGACAACAAATGGGTTGTTATTAAAAGAATATGCCAAAGAGCTAAAAGAAGCGGGACTTGGCAGAGTAAATGTGAGTTTGGACACACTTAATGAAAAAAAGTATAAGTATATTACTAGATTCGGTTCACTGAAAAATGTTTTGGAAGGCATTGAAGAAGCTAAAAAAATTGGCTTGTTACCTTTAAAAATTAATGTTGTTTTAATCGGAGGATTTAATGATGACGAAATAGAAAACTTCGTTAAGCTTACTATAGATGATGATATGCAGGTTAGATTTATTGAATTAATGCCTATCGGACAGGCATCAGGATGGGCAAAGGAGAATTTCATTCCAAACACTGTAGTTTTAGATAAATTTAAAGACTTACAACCTGTTCCCCAAATGGACAAGTCCAGTCCTGCCGAATATTACAGATTACCCGGTGCTAAGGGCTTAGTAGGTCTGATAAATCCTATAAGTCATCGGTTTTGCAGCAATTGTAACAGGCTAAGGCTTACAGCAGACGGAAAGATTAAGCCTTGTCTTAATTCAAATCAGGAGATTGACATTAAAAAGGTTTTGAAATCAGGCGGCGACCTTGAAAAGACTATACAAATAGCTATCCAACAAAAACCGTTAAGACATTATTTAAATGAAGGTCAAAGTATAAAGAGAGATATGATGAGAATAGGCGGTTAAAAAATTGGATGCTTACAGTATTTATAGTAAGAGAAGATATGATTAACTGTAATTAGAAAGCAGTGATTTATGCGTCAATGACGCTTTTTTTCAATATACTTTTAAAAATACCAACTGTTAGATTAATCAATATTAATAACACGAAATAGAATATAACATAATAAACATAGGAAAGGAGATGCTTATGAACAGATTGATAAAAGAAGGCTTGACTTTTGATGATGTACTTTTAATACCGGGTAAATCAGAAATTCTTCCGAAAGAAACGGATGTTACTACAATGCTTACAAAGAGGATTAAATTAAACATACCTATTATTACCGCAGGCATGGATACGGTGACTGAGGCTAGATTGGCTATAGCTATTGCAAGAGAGGGCGGTATTGGAATTATTCATAAGAATATGTCAATTGAAGAACAAGCTTTGGAAGTAGATAAAGTGAAAAGGTCAGAGCATGGTGTTATTGTTGATCCTTTTTATCTTTCACCTAATCATATTACATCCGATGCTATGGAACTAATGGAAAGATACAGGATTTCGGGAGTACCCATAGTCAATGAGAAAGGCATCCTTGTAGGCATTCTTACAAATAGAGATTTAAGGTTTGAAACAGATATGACAAGGCTTATAGAAGAGGTAATGACAAAAGAAAACCTAGTGACGGCACCGGTAGGTACCGATTTGATTCAAGCGGAGCAAATACTGAAGAAGCACAAAATAGAGAAACTTCCTCTTGTCGATGAAAATGGTTTTTTAAAAGGGCTTATTACAATTAAAGATATCGAAAAAATAATACAATTTCCTAATTCAGCCAAAGATAAAGGAGGCAGGCTTCTTGCCGGTGCTGCTGTGGGTGTAACTCCTGATATGATGGGAAGAGTAGATGCTTTAGTTGCGGCGAAGGTTGATGTAATAGTAGTAGATACCGCACACGGACATTCAAAAGGAGTTCTGGATTCAGTTGCAAGAATAAAGATAAACTATCCGGATTTGCAAGTTATAGCAGGTAATGTTGCTACGGCCGAAGGAACAAGGGCTCTGATTAAAGTCGGGGCAGACGGTATAAAAGTCGGTATCGGGCCCGGTTCCATATGTACTACACGTGTTGTTACCGGTGTAGGAGTACCTCAGATAACCGCTATATATGATTGTGCAGAGGAAGCGGATAAATATGGCGTGCCAATAATAGCTGATGGCGGAGTTAAATATAGCGGCGATGTGGTAAAAGCAATTGCAGCAGGAGCAAGTATAGTAATGATAGGCAGTCTTTTTGCAGGAACGGAAGAAAGCCCGGGAGAAACGGAGATTTATCAAGGCAGAAGCTTCAAGGTATATAGAGGAATGGGTTCCTTAGCATCCATGGCGAGTGGGAGCAAGGATAGATATTTCCAACTGGATGCGAAAAAACTTGTGCCGGAAGGTGTGGAAGGCAGGGTTCCGTTTAAAGGTCCTTTATCCGAAACCGTATTTCAACTGGTAGGCGGATTACGCTCCGGTATGGGATATTGCGGAACACCGAATATTAAAGCATTAAGGAAGGAAAGTAAATTTGTGAGGGTGACGGCTGCAGGTTTAAGGGAAAGCCATCCCCACGATGTGCATATAACAAAAGAAGCTCCTAACTATAGCTTGTAGTAAAGTAATTGATGAAAGGAAAATTGAATATGGAAATAAAAAAAGATAGAAAACTTGATATAGACAAGTTTATTGAAGCTTCGATAATAAATATTAAAACCCTTGTTGATAAAAAAAATGTTATATGTGCTTTAAGCGGCGGCGTAGATTCTTCGGTAGCTGCTGTATTGGTGCATAAAGCAATCGGCAAACAACTCAACTGTATTTTTGTTGACAATGGATTAATGAGAAAAGGTGAAGGAGACGAGGTAGAACAGATATTTAAAAAAATA